>OIGD01000249.1_pt1 | contig 71938 bp, 57 predicted proteins | sample 1582211 | NCBI WGS metagenome assembly OIGD01 (sample SAMN04414078, study PRJEB24778) | human gut metagenome | material: faecal | host: Homo sapiens
AATATGGCAAGTAGTTTTTGGAATGGTGAATTTTATTTCAACAATGTATATTCTGAAACTTTCAATGTTGTAATAATTGATTTTGATAGTTCGGATAAACTAAAACAAATAGGGAGTACAATTAATATAGAATTAAATGAAGAAAATACACTTAATGGGAAAAAGAGTTATATTGAAGGAACTCGCACTTCTGAAAATATAGTCTTACAATTAATGAAAAAAGATGGTGACATATGGAGTGATGGAGATATAATCAATGTATACAATTGGTTATTTCAAAAAGATTTTAAAAAATTCCAAACAGTAGATTATTCTAGTGGATATAATCTATGTTATTATTTGAAAGCAGTAAGTTTTTCAAAATTTTTAACTCCTGATTTTAGGGGTTATTTAGAAGTAGAATTTATGAGTTATGCTCCTTATTGTTATTCTATACCAACAAATAGGCTTAATTTGAAAGCTAGTGGTCAATCAGGTGTTTTATTTAATTATAGTAATCTATATGAAACATATAAGCCAAAAATTAATGTAACAGCCTCAAATAGTGATAGTATTAAAATATTAAATAATACAAATGGTACTTTTGTAGAATTAAGTGGATTAAACAGTGGAGAAATGGTTACAATAGATTGTGCTATGGGAACTGTAATAAACAGTGGTGGAGCTAATAGATTTGAAACATTAAAAAATTATAATTTATTAGAATTAGATAAAGGAAATAACAATATAACACTTACTGGAAGTGCAAATATAGAATTTATTTGCGAATTTCCTGTAATTATATAGTAGGTGATTAAATGAAAATAAGAGGTGCTAAAGATTCATACAATTTAATATTAAGCAAAATGAATGGAAAAAAATTAGGTATTATACCTTGTTCCATTATAGAAAGTATGCAAAAAGGTGTTAAAACTGTTAGTGAATTTACATTTTCAGTTAATAAATATTATGGTGAAAATAATGAAATAAATCCTTTGTATGATGAACTTAAAACAGAAAGATTTATATTTTTAGATGAAGATGAATGTTATGTAATAAAAAATATAAGTGAAGAAAATGAGAAGAAAAAAACTATAACAGCTTATTCAAGAGAAAAAAAATTATTTAAAAATATAGCAGAATTTGAGGATATTACACTAACATTAAAAACTCCATATGCTGATATAGAAGGTTGCTTTAGCTTAGATGAATTGTTATATGATGCAACTGGTTGGCATGTTGGATATGTAAGTCCTAAAGTTTTATATAAATCAAAAGAAACAATATTAGACAATGTCACAGGTGAAATAATAGTAGAATTGACAAAAGAAGAAAAATTAAGATACCAAGAAAGTGTATCATCAAATTGGTATGATTTTATTAATGATGATATATCAGAACAATTTGAATGCTTTCCTGTATTTAATAGCTATGATAAAACAGTTGACTTATATGATGATGAAGAATTAGGTAATGACCCTAATTTAATATTATCTTATGATAATTATCTTAAGAGTATGGAAAAAGAAGATGATACAGAAGATATTACAACTGTATTAACATTATCAGGAAATGATGATTTAACTATAAGTGAAGTTAATCCTAGTGGTGATACTTATGTAGAAAATTTTTCATATTTTATAGAAAATGAAGAAATGAGTACTGAATTAATAAATGCATTAAATAAATATTATCAAATGGTAAATGTAAGAGCAGTAACATGGAATCAATTGAGAACAGAAAAAGAAGAAAAAACTGCCACATTAACACAGAAGAAAAATAGATTATTAATAGTTTATGCACAAATGAAATCCATTGAGTTTACTATAGAACAAACTACTGATGAAAAATTTAAAGCTCAACAACAAGAAAGATTAGTAAAGCTAAATGATGAAAAAGTATTATTAGAAAAAGAAGTAACAGAATTAGATGAGAACATTAGAAATATAGATGCTTCAATAGATAATATAAATAAATTATGTAAGAAAAAATATGCAACTGATGAAAATGGCGTATTGATATTTACCGAAAGTTTATTAAATGAATTAAAAGATTTTATATATCAAGATACTTATAGCAATGATTCTATTACAGATGGTTTAACCTTAATGAGAATAGGTAAAAAACAATTAAAAGAAAGTTGTTATCCTACTAAAACTTGGACTATTGATTCTGTTAATTTTATTGAAAAATTAATTGATAATGGCTTTAGACAACATTGGAATGGAGAATTAGGCTTAGGAGATATGATAGTATTAAAAGGTGAAACAACTATTGAAGTTGTATATTTAATAAATTATACACAAAATTTTAAAGATAAAACAATTGAGTTACAATTATCTAATAAAAAAGATGAGAATACATTTTCACTATCAATAGGTGAAAGATTAACACAAGGTAAAGAGGCTTATGAAATAGCTAAGAAAAGTAGAAGTACTATTAATAGAGTAAATAAGAATAGAGTAGGACTTAATTATGACAAGATTAATAAAAAAATTTTATAGGAAGGAGTTGGTTTAATGTTATTACCTAACATTCCTGCAACGACATATATATCTTGGACTGGATTAGTAATAATTGATAAATCAGATAATACACCATACATAGTAAATGATGGTAAATCTTGTATGAAGTATATATATTGGGATATGAATGATAATCCATATGTTTTAAAAGAAAGCAATGAATGGATAAAAGAAACAGCAACTAAAAAAATGATATATATAAATGAAAATGGTATAGGAACACAAGTTCCCCATGACGATTATGATATTTATTATAATGATACTGGTAATGGAGCTTCTTCTAAATTAACAGGTGAAGCATTAGGTAAATATGATGAATTAAATGGAAAATATATGACAATAAAAGAAGATGTAGATGGAATTAAACAAGTATTAGGTTCTACTGAAAGTGGTTCAGGTTCTTTGGTCGAAAGAGTTAATAAAATAGAAAAAACAGCTGAAGAAACTAAAGAAACAATATCTACTGTTGAAAAAAACTTTAGTAATAACAAAGAATTAGAAGAATTAAGAAATAATATAAATGTTTCAATGATAAATCTAGGTGAAACATTAGCTCAATACGAAGAATTAATAACAAAAGTATCAGAAGATATGGAAATTTCATCTGATGAAAAAATAGACATATCAGCTATACAGAATCAATTACTAGATGATTATACTGTTATGTCACAATATCATCAAGTTTTAATTGAGAGATTAAAGAATTCAGAGGAAGATAATACTGAGACAATAAATAATTTAAATAAAAATTTAGATGCATTAAATACTTCTATTAATAATTTAAACTCATTAGTTAATGATTCTATAAGTGATAACACAATAGCCCCTAGTGAAATTACTGTTATGTTAAATGCAATAGCTAATGTATCTGTAAAAAATACTCAATATAAAAATGCAGTATCAGATGCAATACTATTAGGTATAGGTGGTAAATTAGTAGAAAGTATTTTAGACATAAGAAAAACTTCTAATAATTTTAGTCAAACAATATCTAAAATGGAAGAAGATATTGATGGTAAAACTGGTTTAAAAGTTTTAGTTCAAAAAAATGCTACTGCAATTAAACAAACTGCTGATAATTTAATTTTGAATTATGTTAAGTACAATCAAACCACTTCTCAATTAACTATTGGAGATAATGTAATTAAATTAGATGCTGGAAAAGTATTAATGACAGGAACATTAACTTGGGATAGCTTAGACGATTCAGCTAAAAAGAATTTAAAAGGTGAAGCAGGTTCTGCTCAATATGTAATGTTAGTTGGCGACCAAATATTTAAATATGATAAAGATGGAAATCCTAATGTTTCATCAATAACTTTAAATGTTCAAGTATCCAATATACAAAATCCTGTATTCGACTGGTATTATAGAGATGCTAAAGTAACTAATGAATGGACAAATATACCTAGCAATTCTAACTTAAGTTCATTTATATTAAAGCATGACGACCCAATATGGGGAGATAATTCAAATTCTATCACTATAAAAGTGGTATGTGGTGAATACACTGATGAAATGACTATTGTAAAATTGCATGATGGTGTAGTTGGTCAAGATGCTAAATCAGTATCAATTAATGGTAATCAATTATTTAGATATAAAGGTGGTTTTACAGAAACTCCAAATCCAACTTCAATTACATTAACAGCTACTAGAAATAATATATCTGCTGATAGAACTTCAAGATGGTATTATAGAGTTTCTGAAAATGATGATTGGACTGAAATAACTTCATCAAAAAATGCAAATACTTTAATAGTAAATCATGATAGTTATTTTGGTGATTCCAAAATATTAATGATAAGATATGAAATAGACACTTATTATGATATTATGACATTAGCAAAAATCACCGATGGTTCAGATGGATATGCAGTGTTATTAACCAATGAAAATCATAGTGTTCCTTGTGATGAAAATGGTAATTATACATTTGAAGCTATAAGTACTGCTTATACTTATGTAAAAGTTTATAAAGGATTATCTGAAATTACTTCATTTAACCTAGAAAGAATAGATGATGGTTGTACTTCTGTTTATAGTAATGCAACAAGAAGATTAGATGTAACTTCATTATCTAAAAATATAGCCACTGTTACATTAAATATAACAGTAGATAAAAATACTTTCCAAAAAGTAATGACTATAACTAAATCAATAAAAGGGGAAAAAGGTGAAGAGGGTACAGGTGTTAATATAATTGGTAAATTAGAAAATAAAGACCAATTGCCTACAACTGGTAAACCTGGAGATGCTTATGTTATAGATGGTTTATTATATGTTTGGTTAGAAGAAAATAATGGTTGGTCAGATGGAGTACCTTTTAGAGGAGAACAAGGTATACCAGGTAAGAATGGTACTGACGGAAGAACTACTTATTTACATATAAAATACAGTAATGATGGCAAAACATTTACAAATAACAATGGAGAAGACACTGGAGATTGGATAGGACAATATACAGATTATGTTGAAGCTGATTCAACTAATTTCGCTGATTATAAATGGAAAAAAATAAAAGGTGAAGATGGAGAAAAGGGTATAGTTGCAAATTTAACTAATGATACTCATATAGTACCTATTGAACCTGATGGTACTTTTGGAAAAGATTCTTTTAAAGATTGTTCTGCTAAGATAACTTTATCTTATGTTGGGCAAGAATTAACTAATGGAGTTTCATATAGTGCCAAACCTAATAATGATATAGAAGGTACTTTAGATACAAAAACAGGAACTTATACAGTTACAAATTGGACAGGTGAAGCAAAAGGTACTTATGTTGATTTAATAGCTACTTATGATGGGGTATCATATACAAAAAGATTTTCAATCAATAGAGCAAAAAATCCTTTAGATGCATATACTGTTGTATTAACAAATGAAGCACATGTTTTTCCTGGTAATATTTCTAATGCTTTAGCAAGTTTTACTACTTGTAATGTCTTAGTATATAGAGGAGACCAATTAGTTAAAGCTACTATTGGAACAATAGAAAATATACCTAAAGGAATGACAATCACTATTGATAATAACAATACAATTACTCCTACTTTAAATATAAATGTTAACACTAATTTAACTGAAAATGGTGAATTAAGTATACCTATTACAGTTGGATTATTGAAATTTACTAAAACATTTACTTATTCAATATCCTTTAAGGGTATGCAAGGAATTCCAGGTACTCCTGGTAAAGATGGTAAAGATGGGAATTCAGTAAGAGTATTGGGAAGATATGATAGTAAAGAACAATTAGATTCTGCTCATCCTACTGGAAATGAAAATGGTGACGGATATATAATTAATAAAGATTTATGGGTATGGACAGAAGATAAATTTATAAATGTTGGTCAGTTCCAAGGTGAAGATGGTACTTCTGCTTATGTACATATTAGATATTCTAATGACGGAGTAACCTTTACTGGTAGTGATGGTGAAGAAGTTGGTACTTGGATGGGTATGTATGTAGATAATATTGAAACAGATTCAACAGTGTTTTCAAAATATAAATGGAAAAAAATAGAAGGTTCAGATGCTAGATTATTATCACTATCTGCAAGTAGACAAACAATAGCTTTTAATAGCGATAATACATTAAAAGATAATTCTGAAATAGTATTAACAGTTAATCAACAAAATTTTAATGATATTATAACATGGTCTACTTCACCAAATGTAGAATTAGGTAGTAGTGGTAATAATAGAACATTAAATCCAATAATCTTTACAGATAATAACCAAATAAAAATAACAGTAACTGGTGGAGGTTTAACCGATAGTATTACAATAGTAAAAGTATTAGATGGACAAAAGGGTTCAGATGGTACTTCAGTTAAAATATTAGATTCTTATAATAGTAAAGAAGAATTAGACCAAGCTCATCCTAATGGAAATGAAAATGGTGACGGATATATAATTGATAAAGACTTATGGGTATGGAATGGTAATGAATTTATAAACGTTGGTCAAATAAAAGGAAATGATGGGCAAGATGGTCAAAATGGTTTAAATGGTACTTCTGCTTATGTACATATAAAATATTCTAACGATGGTGGTACAACATTCACTAATAATAATGGTGAAGACCCTGGTGATTATATGGGTGTATATACAGATGAAATTAAAGCAGATAGTACAAATCCTTCTGATTACACTTGGAGTTTGACTAAAGGTAATGATGGTTGGGATGCTTATACTGTCTTACTAACAAATGAATCTCATACATTTGCAGGTAATTCATCAACTGCTTTAGTTGGTTCTGCAAATTGTGGTATTATAGGGTACAAAGGTGGTACTCAAGTAACTACAACAATAGGTAATATTACAGGAATGCCAAAAGGTATGAGTGTATCAATAACAAATAATGGTACAACAAATACTTATTTTATAGTTACAGTATCTAATAGCATGTCAACAAGAAATGGTACTTTAACAATTCCTATTACAATTGATGGAATAACATTTACAAAAAAATTTACTTATGCTTTATCATTAAAAGGTGAAGATGGTACAGATGGTACTAATGGTTCAGATGCTAGATTGTTATCATTATCTGCAAATAGACAAGCAATAGCATTTGATAAAAATAATTCTCCTAAAGATTCAACAGTTATAACTCTAACTGCTAATCAACAAAATTTTAATGATACTATAACATGGTCTACAAGTCCTAATGTTACTTTAAATGGTGAAGGAAACACAAGAACCTTATCAGTTAATGATTTTACTAATAATTTAAAAATATCTATTACTATTAAAGCAGGTGACTTAAGTGATACTATAACATTAGTTAAAGTAATTGATGGCGTAGATGGGATAGATGGTTCTGATGGAACAGATGGTGTAGATGGATGTACTATTAATTTAACTAATGATAATCATAGTTTCGTAGCTAATGCAGAAGGACAAATTGAAATGCAACAAGCTGTTACTACAACAGTTATAACTTATAAAGGTAGTGAGATTGTAACACCTAGTTTTGGTACAATGCCAACTGTTAATGGTTTAAAAATCACAAGAGATGGATTAACTATAACAATAGTTGCTTTGGTTGGAAGCACACTTGCTTCAAATGGCTCATTTAATATTCCAGTAATAATTGATGGAATAACTTTTAATAAAGCATTTAGCTACAGTAAAGTAAAATGTGGTGATGATGGAGCAGATGGATATACTATAATATTAACTAATGAAAATCATACTTTCCCTTGTGAAAATAATGGAACTATAGAAACAGCTATTACTACAACAACACAAGTAAAAGTTTACCAAGGTACTAAAGAAATAACACCTACTATTGGTACTTTACCTACTGTAGATGGATTAACATTGACTAAAAATGGAACAACTATAACTATTACGGCTATAACAGGTGACAAATTGGCTTCATCAGGTAATTTTAGTGTTCCGATTGTAATTAATGATGTTACTTATTATAAGGTATTTAGTTGGGCAAAAGCATTTAAAGGTAATGCAGGTCAAGATGGTAAAGCAGATTTACCAACTTGGATTACTGAATGGGATACTGGTAAGACAACAATTAATGGTTCAACTGTATTAACTCCTAAAATATTTGCAGGTACAGTTAGTAATGGATTACCAACTGGTGTTGCTATGGGTAAAAATGTATTCGGAACTAGTGGTAGTTATAGTGGTGTTAATGGTATAGTTGGATATAAGAGTGGTACTAAAACTTATGAATTTAATACTAATGGAGAAGTATTAATAGGTAATAAAAATGCTTCACATATTAGTTGGGATGGTAGTAATTTAGAAATAGTAAGTGGTAGTAGTCCAGTTGCTAGTAAATCTGATATTGATAAAGTAAATCAAAAGATTAATGAAATAAAAGAAAATGTAGATGATTATACAATAGTTATAACTAAAGATACAATAGTAACTAAATGTGATATAAATGGAAATATAATAGATTAAGGAAGGTGATATGATGGCAAATCTTTCAATTATTGGTAGTCCTTCGACTACCAATAATAACCTTATAGTTAATTATAGTACGGATATTTCAGATATTACTAATATAGAAATTAGTAATAATGGAAGTAATTACATAAGTGCAACAACTTTTTCAAATAGTTCTGCAATTTTCGATGTATCTAGTTGGAAAAATGGTACTTATAATTCATGTACTTTGAGAGTTACATATGGTAAAAATGGTGAAGAAACACAATTACTTATTAATAATATAGGAAATATAACACAAACAGTAGGAAATTCATTCTATATTCAATATTCTACAAATAAAGCAGTAGTAAAACATGAAGTTTCATGGGATGGAGGAAATACATTCTATGATAAAACAAGTGATGTAACATCTAGTGGTAATAATTATTCTTTTAAACACGATGATAAAACTAGTGCTGGAACTTATAGGATGGCTATAAGAGTTACAACTTCAAGTGGAGAAACAGTAACAAGTAATATATTTACTGTAACTATAAATTCAGGAGTATCAGTAGATACTTATTATACTGTTAAATATAACTTAAATAATGCTACTAGTTCTAATTCAAACACAACTGTTAAAAAGGGTTCTAGTTATTCTACAACTATCACTCCTACAAGTGGTTATAGAATAACTAAAATATATTGCGTAATGAATGGTGATGACATAAGTAATTCAACTGTTAATGGTAATAATATCAATATACCTAATGTTACAGGAGAAATTAATATTACTGTATATACAGAAGCAACTGGTGGAAGTACAGATACTTATTATACTATAGCTTATAATTTAAATAATTCAGTAAGTAGCAATACTAGTACATCTATTAAAAAAGGCTCTAGTTATCATACTGTTATTACTGCCAATGCAGGTCATAAAATAACTAGAATTCTATGTACAATGGGTGGTGTAAATATAATTGATAGAGATGGTACGAGTGGTGATATCAGCATAGCCAATGTTTCAGGTGATATTACTATTTCTATTACAACAGAAGCAATTGGAGGAAGTACAGATACTTATTATACAATAAGATATTCTTTACATGATGCTACTAGTTCTAATACAAGTACCTCTATTAAAAAAGGTTCTAGCTATTCTACTACTATTGCCCCTGAGAATGGTTATAGAATAACTCAAATATATTGTGTAATGGGTGGCACTGATATAAGTAGCTCAGCTGTTAATGGTAATAATGTCTACATAGGCAATGTTACAGGTGATGTGAGTATTTTAGTAAATACAGAAGCAACTGGTGGAAGTACAGATACTTATCCTGTAACTTATACTCTATTTGAATCAACAAGTACTAATTCAGCTACAACTGTTAAAAAAGGTTCTAGTTATTCTACTACTGTTGCTCCAAAAAGTGGTTATAGAATAACTAAAATTTATTGTGTAATGGGTGGTACTGATGTAAGTAGTTCAACAGTTAGTGGAAACAATATCAATATACCTAACGTTACTGGTGAAATTTATATTACAGTATATACAGAAGCGATTTCAGGCACTAAGGTTTATACAGTAACTAGAAATGTAACTAATTGTATATCAACAGGAAGTGATACTTTAGATACTTCAATAACTACAACATTCCAAAGCATAGTTGCACCTAATGAAGGATATACATTAAAAACTTTAACTGTAAGTATGGGTGGAGTTGATTATACTGATGGACTTGGTGTTATAACAGATGTGGAATGGGAAGGAAAATCTGCTAAACAAATAACTATTGAAAATGTACATGGAAATATAGTTATCAATGCAGTTGCTGAAAAAGAAACTACTAAACCTGATATACCTGATACACCAATTGTAGATGATACTTTAGAAATATTACCTTCATGCACATATATTGATATTGCTGAAGGTGGAAATAAAACAATATACTTTAAATTATCAAATAAACCTACATCAAGTACAACTATAAATATTACTTCATCATCTTCTTATTTGACACTTTCTACAAGTCAATTAACTTTTACTGCTGATAATTATCATATTGCTCAATCTGTAAACGTAACTTCTATTAGTGATAACAATAAAACTGATGATGTATATAATATAACTGTATCAGCAAATGGCTTAACAAGTAAAACAATAACAGTAGATGTTATAGATAGTGCTAATAGTAATTTTGAAGTAATTTATGACAATGGTACTTTAGTGGAAGGTGCTTCATTTACATTAAATAATGCAGTTAATTATGGAAGTTATATAAGTACAAATCAAAGTCAAGATGTTAGTGTTGCTATAAGTAATCATCCATTAACTCTTAACAAAAATGATAAAGTACACGTAGTTTTAGGATTAGGAACAAGTGACCCATCATCAATTTATTCTTTACGTAGTTTAGTTTTAGGTGATGGTTCAGCTAATAATATAAGTAATTCTAATATGATTAATGAGGTGCAAATAAATGAAGCGTTATCTAGTGATGGTAAAGTAGATACTTATTGGACTATTGCTGGTAATTTATCAAACATAACATTGACATTCACATGTTATTTTGCACGAGTTAATATTTATAAAATTTATATAGAAAGAGGGAAATAAGTATGGCAAATACAATAAATTCTACTAATAATCTCACATCCACAAAAATACCTGAATTATATATTAGATATTTCAATCCTAAACAAAAAATTAATGAAACGATAAGTATTAAATATTATGTATCTGATAGTACTCAAGCTGAGTATTTAAATAAAGATGATAGTAAAAGTTTTACAACTATTGTTAAAATAAATGATAAGTCATATTCTAAAACCACTAAAGCAGGAGAATATTCAATAGATATAGGTTCAATTGCTACTACTGGAGAAACTTATTTTAGTATTCAAACCATAGACAATAATGGGGTAGCAAGTATTGAACAATTTTTTGATATACTAATAGTTAATGATACATATAATCAAGTAAATAATTATAATATGACAACTGCTGATTTATCTACATATAATATTACTGTTGGTGAAACTGCTAGTATATCACAAGCTAAAACAAATAATACAGGATTGAACAACTTGTTTAAAGCAGTTAAAAATAATGGTCATAATAAGATTACTATGCTAAATAAAGTTTATATGTTAGATTATCATTCTGATAAAGTAGTTTTACCTGACCATTTCACAGTAGATATGAATGGTGCTACATTCAAAGCAACACAATGTAATGATATCAATGTATCAAATTTAGTAGATTTAAAAGATTGCTTTGATGCTCATGTTAAAAATGGTAAGTTAATTGGTAACTATGATGGATTTGATTTTGAAGCAACGAAGACTAATACTAATTATAATATCCCTGGTGAAGGATTAGCAGTGGCCGAAATTAATGGGGCAAGATATTCATCTTTTGAAGATATGGAAATGGGATATTCAGTTGGTTATAACTTAGGTGTATTTGGAGGTAAATTAGCAGGATATGTAGGTACTCCTGGTCAGTTAGCTTTTCCGAATGCATATTATATAAATGAACAAGGTAATACAGTTAGTAGTACTACTATGAGTACAACAGAATTAATTGATATTTCAACATTATTGGATAGAGGCGAAATACAATGTAACGTGTACCTAGGATATGGAGGATTGGCTTTAAATAAAGCTGAATTGTTTTTCCATTTTTATGATAATAATTCTGCATATAAAACAACAATAAAAACAAGACAATATCAAGTAGTTAAAATACCAAATGGTTCAAAATCTATGAGAATTACTGGTTTCACTCCAACTACAACATCATCAGGTATGACAATATGTCATACAGGTGGGGCTACAAATTGTGAATTAATTAATATAAAATCACATAATACAAGAACGTGTGCAATGCATCCGGGAATTTATAATCATTTACTTATAAAGAATTGTTCATTCAACTATGTTGCTGATGAAAATGAATATAAAGTAACAAAATTAGCTTTGGATTTTGAAGATGGATATGAGAACGGTAAAAATTTATTTTTCATAAATAATGAAGTTTATAATGGAACATCTGCTTTAACAATTCAAAGAGGTTTCAATTGCAATGTTATTAATTGTAGAAATTTTGGATTAGACTTAAGAGGACATATAAAAGGAGCAAACATTAAAAATAATTTCTTCAATGATGGAAGTATTTATACAACTAGTTTTGATTCACAATCACATTTAAAATTGGACAATAATACATTCTTTAAAACATTGAAATTCTTAAAATGGGATAATACTGGAAATTATTCCACTGTTGGATTAACTAAATTAGATTGTAAACAAAGTTATCAAAATAACTCTAATATCAATGTAATAATTGATAAAGCAGTTGAAAGTGGAGGAGGAACTACTCCTGAAACATTAACTATAAGTAATATATCCAACATAACACAATCAGAAAAAACAGAATTTTACATTGAATATAGCACAAATATAGCAGTAGTAAAACATGAAGTTTCATGGGATGGAGGAAATACATTCTATGATAAAACAAGTGATGTTATAGTAAACGGAACATCATATAAATTTAAACATGATAATAAAGGTAATGCTGGAACTTATCAAATGGCTATAAGGGTAACGACAGCTAAAGGTACTACTAAAACAAGTAATATATTTACTGTCACTTTAGTAAATAATAGTGGATTAACTTTTACTCAATATAAAAGACTTAATGATGGTGTAATTACAGATACCACAGATGGAACATATTATAGTACATTGAATTATATAAGTGTGACTGCTGGTAAATCTTATACTATCAATCTTAATAAAGCTAATTATGTATGTATTTGTTATTATAATTCATCAAATTCTTATGTATCATTTGCCGAAGGTAATACAGATGATTGGTCAAATAAAGCTTTATCATATACATTCACTGTACCAGCAAATATAACTAAAATATTAATATGTGCTACTGGTGATGCAAGTACTGCAATCACAGGTACATTAAAAGAAAATGGGTCAAGTTCAAGCTCATTATTAGATTCTACTGGTGCTTATGTAATAGATGATTTTTCAGGTAGTAGTGTAGACACTAATAAATGGGGATATGAACTAGGTTATGTTAGAAATAATGAAACTCAAAAATATACAAATACTAATGCTGAAATTAATAATGGTATATTAGCACTAAGAGGTAAGAAAGCAAGTGATGGTTCTTGGACATCTGCATCAATTATTTCTAAAGGTCATTTTGCGTTTATGTATGGTAAAATAGTGGCTAGAGTTAGACCGTGTAATTGGAATGGTTCTTTCGGTGCATTTTGGACTTTAGGTGACAGTTTTGAATTTGGATATAAAGAAAATGGTAGTCCTGATACATTAGGCGAATGGTGGGCTTATTGTGGTGAATTTGACGTTATGGAATTTTATAATGGTAAATTGACTTGTGGTACATTCTTCAATGAAAAAGAGGAAAGTGGCCGTGTATGGTATAATAATTATCCTACAGGTGATTGGCACGATTTTGCAATGGAATGGAATACAGATGGTAGTTTAGTTTTCTCTATAGATGGGCATGAATTAAGTAGAACAAGTGCTACTGATAATAGAGCATTCCATATACCACACTTTATCTTACTTAACCAAGCAATTGGTGCTAGTGGTGGTACTCCTGACAGTAGTACAACTGAAATAACTCAATATGTAGATTGGGTAAAATATTATCCATTAAGTACTGATAACCTAGTGTTAAATTCTAATGACTTCTCTTTAAGTGCTATGGATTTTAATGATAGTTCACATAACTGCATGGTAAGACCTACTTTTAATGATAACTGTATCAATAAATCACTAACATGGTCATCTAGTAATTCTAGTCTAGTTTGGGTTCATAGTGGATTATGTTCTACTTATGCAGGAGCTAATGGTGAAGTAATAATTACAGGTACTTCACATTCAGGTGTATCAAAACAAATTACATTAACTGTATCAAATGGTACATTAAGAGCTAAAGATTCAGGCGGTACAACTCCTTCTCAAACTATTGGAAACATGACTTATGGTAAAGGTATAAACCAAACTACTCATACCATAAAAGACGATACACAATGTTGGGCAACTGTTAATCCAGTAACAGTTGAGAAAGGTGCAAGTTATACATTACAAATGGATGCTACATGGGTATGGTGTTATGCTTATGATGATAACGACAAATTTGTTAAAGAGTTATTCACTAGTACAGGTAACAATAATTATAAATATACATTTACTGCACCTACAAATAAAATAAGATATGGTTGTTATGACCCAGGTAAGTATTTAACATATTGTAATTTAACTAAGGATTCAACTACATTAACTATAAGTAATATATCAAATATTACACAAACTGCTAATACAGAATTTTATATTCAATATTCTACAAACAAAGCAGTAACAAAACATGAAGTTTCATGGGATGGAGGACATACATTCTATGATAAAACAGAGGATGTAACTGCTAATGGGACAACTTATAAATTTAAGCATGATAATTCAGGTAATGCAGGAACTTATAGAATGGCTATAAGAGTTACAGATTCAGATGGTAATACTAAGACAAGTAATATATTTACTGTTACTCTTACAAGCACATCTACTCCTACAACAGTATACGAATTAGCCGATACAGTATTTGACGGTTCTTCTAAATATATAGACACTGGAGTAAAACCATTCAAGACTGCAAGTGATTACACTATATTCATTGACTTTGATGATTATGGAGCTAGTCAAGGGCAACAGCCATATTTATTCCACTGTGCATATGAGAATGCCGACGGTGACGGATTAAAAGTATATTATAATAACGAAGATAATCACTACTATATAATAGGAAATAGACAAAACGCTAGCGATGGTACTTATGAATCTAGTTGGACATTAGTTGGTGGTAAAAATAATAAAATTGCTATAGCAATCTCTAAAGGTGTGGTTAGCCAAATAGTAATAAATGGCTTAGCTGTTGCAGTTACTAAGAATGCATACGACATGAATGACTATTCATTAATACTAGGAGCTTATCAGGATACAGAATGCAATAAGAGTAAATATTGGAAAGGTACAATACATACTTTCAAAGTATGGGATTCAGCCTTTACAGTAGCTCAACTAAAGGAACTATGTAGCTCATCTAGTGGCGGTGGTAGTAACCCAGGCGGTGGCGATAGTGGTTCAAGCGATGCTTATCGACCAGGTAGAACCCTAATATGGGAGGATGACTTCACTGGTACAACTTTAAATACTGCTAACTGGGATTATGAAAACAACTATAGTAGACCGAATGAAGTTCAAAATTATGTGGCAGGAACAAATAACGTATGGGTAGAAAATAGTAATCTTGTTATAAAAGCTAAGAGAGAAAGTTCTAATGGTAAAGAATGGTCAAGTGGTTGTATCCATACAGACAACAAACGAGAATTTATGTATGGTAGATTTGAAGCTAAAATTAAGATACCACAAACAATAGGTTCATTCCCAGCATTTTGGACATTAGGAGGTAACTACGAAGAAGGTGGCGGTATAACATGGCCATACTGTGGTGAAATCGACATTATGGAACACAAATATGGTTATGCTTGGACTACAGCCGGTGCATTGTACAGAACAGACTTAGTATGGGACAACTGGGATGCGAAAGATTTAGGTAGGGTTGATTCAGGAAACATAGGAAGCTTCGATGATTACCATATCTATGCTATGGAATGGACTCACGATAGATTAGATTACTACGTAGACGATAGACTTATAGGACATTCAGACATATCTGATGATAGTACATGGTTCATGTTCCATCAACCACATTATATCCTACTAAATCAAGCTTTAGGTGCCGCCGGTGGTAGTGTTCCTAGTAATATGACTGAATACACTATGTATGTTGATTGGGTTAGAGTTTATGCTCCTCAAGAAGCACCGAGCGGTGGAGGTACTTCAAATCAAATTTGGTTTGAGGACACAAGTGCTAGACATATGAATAAATGGTCTAAACTTGGATTAATACTTAAATTCAATGAAAGTTGGAATAATAAAGTAGTTACATGGAAATCTAGTGATACAAACATAGCTACTGTATGTGGTGGTAGAGTAGACTCTAAAGGAATTGCAGGAAGTTGTGTTATAACAGCAACAACATTAGAAGGTAATTCAGCTTCTATAACTGTTAATGTTGAATAGGAGAGTGATTAAATAATGAGTAGTTATATAAGTAATTCGTTTTCAGTGTCGGTCAATAGACCGACTACTGGAACAATTGAGCCAGTATCAACAGTTAATATATATAAAAATGAAAAAATGTTACAAGCAGTAAATCATACGCCAGGAGACGGAGAATACAAAGTTATTATAACGAATACGACAAATTGTAGTGCTAGTATAAAATCTGATAATAAAACTATATTATTAAATTCTGTATCAGGGAATAATGGTACGATAGAAATATCAGTAAATATTGAAAATAAAAAAACATATAGCAAAACTATTTCTGTTGCTAATGTTAATGATACATCTGTTTTAAGTAGTAATTTTAGTAGGATTGAACAAACTGCTAATAAAATAAGTTGGCTAGTAAAAAGTGGTACTAGTTCAAGTAACATGACATTAACAGACGAAGCACTGGATATTATTTCAAAAAATATTAATATTACAGGTACAGTTACTTTTTCTAGTTTAGATAGTTATACTCAAAATAGAATAAATAATTCATATGATTTAACTTCATCTTGGCAATATGGAGGAACGACTACAATCAATGGTGCTAAAATACAAACAGGTACAATAACAGCCGACCAAATAAGTGCTAATGCAATTAAAGGTAAAAATATTACAGGTGGTACAATAAATATAGGTAGTGGTACATTTATAGTCAATAAAAATGGTCAAATTATTGCAAGAACAGAACCTAACGAAAAAGGTCAATATTTGGAAATGAATAGTTCAAGTTATAAAATTTTTAATGGTTCTAAAACTGTTGCTATGACAATAGGATTTAGAGATTTAGACTTTGAAAATGGTAATGTATCAACTTCATCACCATCAATATTTTTAGGTGCTGATGGCATAAATATTAACGGAGGTACTAGTTACACAGCTGGAACAGGTAGATATTATGGTAGAATATTCGCAACTGATAGTAAAACATCTATGACAAATACTCATGTTGGTGTTCCTATGATGGAAATGAACTTTAATACAAGATATACTGATAGTGATACTAATCATCCAATAGCAAGTCAACTTAGATTCTTTGGAGATGGAGATATAGTACTAGCTCCAGTTTGTGACTTTCAAATAAGAACCCATCAAAAAGATAATCAAGTAACAAAAGGAGGTTCAGAATATGAAATAGCTTACTTTGCTTCAAGTGGGTCTGAATGGTATCCATCATTTATGAGAGCTTATGCAATAACAAATAATTATAATAAAAAAGGTTTGTTTTTAGGAGATTATTACATGAGTGCTGATGGTAACGGTTATGATTCTAGTTTAGGTAGTTTTGTTAGTGCAGTTCTTGTAAAAGCTGGTGTAGCAAGTTCAGGAGCTAAAATGAGAACATTTAGACCTCATGCAGATAATGTTGCTATATTAGGTTCAGGTAGTTATAGATGGTCAAAACTTTATTGTGGTAGTAGTTCAATAAATACTTCAGATAGAAGATGTAAGACAAACATAAATTATCTTACTTCAGATAACGCAAGGGTCGCAAGTAAGCCATTATTTGATGAAAATGAAATATGGAATTTTGTAAAAGATATTGATTTTGCAACATATAACTTTATAGATAATGAAACAGGAGGAGCTAAAGAAGATAATCAAATAGGATTTATTTTACAAGATTTAATTCAAGCCTATCCTGACTTAACTAATTCTTTATTATTAGATAAAGGTAGTTATGATATAGAAGAGGGCGAAGATGATACAATAGTTCCTATGTTAGGATATAATAGTGGAAACTATGTTAATTTATTAGGTTGTGCTTTAAAACAAGCATTACAAAGAATAGAGAAATTAGAAGAACAAATAAATAAATAGATTAAAGTCTTATAAATATAATGTAAAATAAAAATAAAGGAGAGATATTAATGGATATAAAACTTGAAATTGCTTTTCAACAAGCAATGGAAGAAATAGCAAATTTAAATCAAAGAGTGATTCTTGAAAAAAGTTTAAGAATACAAGTAGAAGAAGAAAATAAAGAATTAAAGGAAAAAATAGCAAAATTAGAAAAAGATAATCCTCAATAAATATAAATAAAAGAAGGTGATAGAATGAGTGATAACTTAATAAAAAAACCTTTAACTATTACTATTAATGGAAACACTGCTAGTTTAAATGAAACTATGTATTTTTATCAAGAGGATAGATGGATAGATTTTGAATTCACTATAGCAGATGTAAAATATAAATTTAATGAATATAGTGGTAACATATTAGTTGAATCCAATGCTTCTTATGCAGTAATTAAAGTATTAAAACCAAATGGTGATAGATTTATGACTGATAAATTACCAATACAAAATAATACAGTTATACTTTCTATAACAGATGAATTCGCTGATGAATGTGAAGAATGTGGAACTCACACAATGCAGATACATTTATATGATGATGAAAGAAATGATGCAACAGGAAAAAAAATACAAGGTAAAGTTACTATTCCACCTGTAAATTTTGAAGTATATGAACCTATATTTCATGATGATAAAAGTATGGCAACTGTTTCTTGTGTAAGAGCAGATGATGAATAATGGCTGAAAATTATATTACAAAAAATATTGTTGTTACTATAAATGGAACTACTGTGCAATTAGATGAGCCACTGTATTTATATCAACGTGATAAAAATATAGATGTATATTTTTTAATAAGAAATTTTAAATATGATTTTGCAAAAGGTACTCAAGAAGAAGTTAATGTTGTTGAAAAAACAAATGCTAGTTATGCAACAATAAGAGTATTAAAACCTGAAATCTATGCAACAAAAATTGGTGAAGATGGCAAACCACTTGGAGAAGATGGTAGAAAATTTGTTAGTGATGAACCAATACCAGTTGTAGATGGAAAGGTTTTGTTTACTGTTACAGAAACTTTTATAGATGAAGTAGAAGAAATAGGTAATTATCAACTTCAAATTTCTTTATGGGATGAAAATCAAGGTGGTAAAATTACAATACCACCTATTCCTTTTGAAGTTTTAAAACCTATATTTCCTGATGAATATGTTGGAGATTTTACACCAGGGCAAATAGATATAACTAAAATAGGAATGTCAAGAATAGTTAATGATGATTATGTTATTAGTGGTAATAATGATAATGAAATTAGTGTTATGGCTTTGCGAGAAGATAGTGGTTTAGAGGAATGGAAATATGGACAAATAATTTCAGCCACAAGAATGAATGCCATAACATCTAATTTAAATGATATATGGACTGAATTAAAAGAATTAGGCAAATCTATTGATATAAATGCTTCTAATGTAAAATATGACAATGCTTTATATCCAACAGTATCAAAAGCTTTAGATAAATTATTATATATAAAATTAGCAATATCTAATTTTTCAGTAAAATTAGATGAAACTTATTCCAATAATATTATTTGGGAATTAGGAAAAACTTTTAATTCACCAATAACTATTAATTGGAGTTATAATAAAACAATGGAAGAAATAACAAATCAAACTCTAACCCTTCCAAAAAGTGGAGTAATTAGTAATCTTGAAAAATCTTTAACATATACTTGCAATGATACAATAAATGGAAATGATAATTATTCTTTTAAAATAACGGCTACTGATGGTAAGGAGACTATAAGTAGAACAATAACACTTATTCATTACAATAAGGTTTATTGGGGTACTTCAAGTAGTACAACTTTTAATAATACTTTTATTGCTACTTTAAAAAATAGTACGTTAAGTAATAATATAAAAAGAATCATAAACGTTACTGCCACATCTAATGAATATATTTACTATGCATTTCCCACAAGATTAGGTACACCTGTATTTAAAGTTGGAGGATTTGAAGGTGGATTTAATAAAGTTAGTACAATCTACTTTACTAATTCTTATAACTATGTTGAAAAATATGATATTTATAAAAGTACAAATGCAGGATTGGGAAATACAACTGTAGATATATCTTAGTAAAGGTGGTGATTTTATGGCTATAGAAATTATAGATACCTTAAAACAAAAGAATAATGGTACTTTTGGTTTAGTAGATAGCAACGATATTATTGGTGGATTTTATCAAACTGATAATATAACTGAAAGAAATTCTATACCTTCAAATAGAAGAAAAGAAGGTATGTTTTGTTGGGTTAAAGAAGAAAAAAAGGTTTTTCAATTAGTAAATGGATTAACTAATGAATGTTGGATTGAATTTAAATCAGGTAGCTCGGATAGTGGAGGTACTATAATAGATGGATATGCACATATATGGATAGGTGATAAGCCACCAAAAGATAAAAATATGTTATGGTTAGATACTAATTCAGATGGAATATTAGAAGATGAAACCGATATAGAAACAGTAAAAAAATTACTTAATAAAATATCTGATTTAGAAATAAAAATATCACAATTAACTAAAAGGGTTGCTTATTTAGAAGAGCATGGAGTAGTTAATCCTGATAAACCTGATAAACCTGGCGTATTAACAAGTGTTGGCTTGTTGCTTGAAGATGGAACTCCATTGTTGCTTGAAGATGGAACTCCATTATTGTTAGAGGGAGAAAAAAGCGAAAGTAGTGACAATGTAATAAATGGAATATTATTAGAAGATAAAACAAATATATTATTAGAAGATAACACTCCATTGTTATTAGAATAAATATAGGAGATGATAAATAAATGGCAACAGAAGGTAAAAAAATAAGTCAATTAACAGAAGTGTTAAGTGTTGACAAAGAAAATGACTATATAATCGTACAACGTGGGACAGATAATAAAAAGTTAAAATTAGCCAATGTGATGACTACGGATAATATGGGCGACAATTATGTTGATTTAAAATCATATGAAGATAAAAGTGAATTCAGATTAATTATAAATGATGATGGAAAAGTTCAAGTATTTCCAAAAGAATGCGTTGAAGGTCATGTTTATGCTGAAAATGATAATTTACAAATGCCTTTAAAATTAGCTAGCTATATAGGTAATTCTCAAACTGCATTATCTACTGCTAATAATGGAGGTATTGTTATAAATCAAATTTATGGTGGTGGAGATTTAATTCCTAGTTCAACTTTACAAGCACCTAGTGTTAGTCATAGTTTTGTTGAACTATATAATTGTAATGTTGTAGATATTAATCTAAAGGGATTATATTTACATTATAAAGGTAATGATGAAACTGTTTGGAAAACATTAGCATTAAGAGGACTTTTACCAGCTCATACTGCTTTTTTAATTAGAGGTAAACAACATGGAGATTTAATGAGTGACTTAGTAAGATGTAAAATATATGACTATGACCAAGAATGGATAGATGCTGATAAAAATGAACCAATAGCATTTAGTAGAAATGGTATGTCAATGTATTTATCAACTAACTCAGTACCTCCTGAAGTAAATGAAAATCCAAATAGATATCTTATAACTACTGATAGTACTGGTGTATCAACATTATCATATGTTGATGGATATTATGTAGATTTATTAGGTGTAGGTAGTGCTGATGGAACTAAGAACCCAGTTGCATATGAAAAATTCTATTGGACTTGTATGGATAAAGATACTGCAATAAGAAGAATAGATTTTTACAATAATAAGAATAACAAATATGATTCAAAAGCTATAAATTATAAAACTTGCAATATAGAACATTATAGACCAAGAAGTTTAAGAGATGGAATTTGGGATAACTATTGTGATAAAGCAAGTATAAATGAAAATATACCTAATCTTATAGATATAACTTTTGGTGAACAACCTACAACAAGACTTTTTACATGGCAATCTGTTTTAACAGATAATGGTTGTGTGAGACTTAGAAGAATAAAAGATAAAAGTGGAGTAGCAGTAACTGAAAATTGGAAAGAATATGAAAGTGAACGTGAAATAGTTAATAATCATGGTACATTTATGACAATACATAGAACTAAGATAACTAATATAACACCTGGTTTATATGAATATCAATGTGGTGAAGAAGGCTACTGGTCAGATATACAAATGATAGAAATGAGAGAATATACAGATACTAGTACTATTAAAATGCTATGGACTACGGATTAATTTTAGTCCCTATATAAAGAGATTTATATAGCAAACCCTTTGAATTGCTGGAAAACCCTTAGAGCCTTAATACTACAATAGAGAGGAAACTACTCTATGAAAGTTTGAAAAGTTTAAGGATTGGGTAATCAGCAGGTAAGATTCTAAATTACTATAAGTAACATGAATAAACTTCAACGACTAAGTATCCTAGTAGTCTAGGTAGTGGAGGGCATCCCTCTTCATGGGATGATGATATAGTCTACTCTCATGTGAAAATATGAGCAGTTTTCTTTGAGTAAGAAAACGGATAGAATAGTAACGATATTCTATTGAATATAAAGGCAACAAGGATTCACACAACCTGAGTATGAGGCTTGGAGAACTTGTGTTAAAGCTATGCAAACTAGAACTGATTTTTATAATAGTTATGGTTTACCTGTATTTGATTTTCATTTAAATACTGGAGTAACAAATTAAGCTCCCTATGTCGAGCAATTGGCATAGAAAACCCTTTGAATTGCTTGTAAATCCTAAAGCTAACTAAACTACAACGTAACCTGAAAAGGTAAGCGTGAAGAAAACACTTTAAAGTGGGTGGCGAAAGCAGAAAAAATTAGTTAGATGGTATATGGTTAAATCCTAAGTACTTTTACAATGGAAGTCTAGCAGGTAAGATTCTAAATTACTATAAGTGATATGAATAAACTTCAACGACTATATATACTAGTAGTCTAGTTAGTGGAGGGCATCCCTTCATGGGATGATGATATAGTCTACTCTCATATGAAAGTATGAGCAGTTCATAAGAGAACGGTATAAGGTTTAACGAACTTTATATGAATATTAGGATATTTCACAAAACGCCTCTAATTTATTTGAATGGTTATATTACACTGATTATGCTAAAGAATTTTGTAGAAACATACCTCATTTAACAGCTTGTGGTAAATGTTAGCCACCTTTACATAGTGATATGTAATGAAAAACTCATTGAATTGCTGGGAAGCCCTAACGTATAGACGAGGGTAATCAGCAGGGAAGATTTATTTAAAACACTTTACATTTAATAATAAATTATGTATAATTTAATTAAGAAGGGGTGAAATATTATGAGTAAAAAATATGATTATAATTTTGTAAAGGATTATATTGAGAGCTTTGAATATACTTTATTGTCAAAAGAATATATAAATAATTCAATACCTCTAAAGATGATATGTCCCAAAGGTCATATATGTAAAATTAGTTTTGCTAATTTTAAAAACAAGAAAAGAAGATGTTCTAAATGCTATGGAAATAAAAAATTTACAGAAGAAGATATTAGAGAAATGCTATATAAAGAAGGGTATGAATTACTTACAGAATATAAAAATGCTAATACAAAAATCATAGTAAAATGTAGCCATAGGCATTTATGGGAAACAACTTGGGGAAAATTTCAAAGTAATAGAAGATGTCCTTATTGTAGTGGTAAATTTAACTCTTATGATACTATTAAAGAATTGATTGAATCAGAAGATGGATATAAATTATTATCTACTGATTGTTCTCAATTAAGAGATAGAGTAAAAATAAAATGTAAACATGGACATATATACAAAGTTATTGTAGGTAATTTTAAAAGAGGAACTAGATGTCCTTATTGTAATGAATCAAAAGGTGAAGAAGAATTAAAAAGAATTTTATCAAAATATTCTATCGATTTTAAACCACAATATAAATTTAAAGATTGTAAATTTTATAAAAGACTTCCATTTGATTTTTATTTACCACAATATAATATTTGTATAGAATATGATGGAGAATTTCATTATAAAATGATAATGGGATATGATGAATTTGTTAATGGTAAAATAAGAGATACGATAAAAACAAAATATTGTAAAGATAATAATATAAAACTTATAAGAATACCTTATTGGGATTTTAATGAAATTGAAAATATTATATGTAAAGAAATTTTAAATAAATAACCTTCAACGACTATCCCTTGGATGTTGAAATACATCAATAGGAGTACGGCTCAAGTGATTGGAGTGGGTGAGAATCCCTTAAATGGAAGTGGTGAGCATCTCAATAGAGATGAAGATATAGTCTACTCTCATATGAAAGTATGAGCAGTTTTGTATATATACAAAACGGATTAAGTGTAGCGAACTTAATTGAATATAAAGGAATAATGACCTCGTTGATAAAAAATACGGATTTGCTTATGACCATTATGTAACATTTGAAAATCAACCAAGATTAAATGATTATCATAAAGAAGTTTTAGCAACAACAGATTTCCCTATGGTATCAACTTATTCATTTGATTTAGGGTCTACTCATTTCATATGTTTAAATTCAAATCAAGAACAAATGTATGATGATTATGGTATAAATCAAACAGAATTCTTATTAAAACAAGCATATTTCTTAGATAGAGATTTATGGAAAGTTAGTAAAAGAACTACAAAACCTAAATGGGTAATTGTATATGCACATTTAAGTCCATTTACTGTAACAAGAGCAAAAAGATTACAACATTGGATACCTATACTTGAAAAATATGGTGTAGATTTATTCTTATGTGGTCATAACCACACATATTCAAGAAGTATACCAATTAAATGTGGATATGAAAAATCTGCATATGCAGATATGATTAATGAAAAAAATTATAATACTTATGTACCAAAAGGTGGTAAAAATTATACTTTAGTGAATGAAACAAAATTAAATGGTAATGAAATAACTAGAAGTGCTAACATATCTCAAGGTGTTTATTATGTTATGTTCCAAGCAGGTGGGGCTAAACAAAGTGGTAAAGAAAAAGCAATTGATATGAGTACTATAACATTCTTAAATAGCACTGGTGGAACGGTAACAAGTGGTACTGAATATACTAAACATTTCCATAGTGGAACAAATAGACCTTGGTGGTATGAATACACTGGTGCTTTACCAGTACAACCTTGTTTTGCAACTTTAGATATTTCGCCAACATCAATAAAAATAAGTATGAATTATGTTAAAGCAGTTGAATCTATAGATAAAGAAACTGGTGTAATGACAGTAGATAAATATGATGCTAGTAAACATACAATTGTTAACTTTGATAATTTAACAATAAATTATAGCGATAGAAATCCAGCTTATAGAACTGGAGTATCTGCTCCTTATTATAATGAAAATAAAAATTATTAAAGGGGATGGTTAAATGTCTATTAAAAGATGTATTATTAAAGACGGAAAAGAACAATGGATAGAAGTTGCTGGAGGAAGTAGTTCTATAAATACAGGTGAAGCAATAAACGTTAGTATAAGAGATAATGATAATCTATTTGAAAGTCAAAATGTAGAAGGGGCTTTAACAGAAATATCTTATGAAATACAAAATGTAGACAATGTTTTAACCAATCATATAAACAATTCTGCTATACATGGTGGAGGTGGAGGTGGTGGTAGTATGCCTACCATCACTTCTGATTTTACTATAAATAAATCAGATGGTATAACTGAAATAGAAATACCTATATTTTTTAATTCACCTAACTTAGGAGAAGGTTTAGCTTATGTATTAGTTAATAATGTTGAGGTAGGTACACAAACTGTTCAACAAGGTAATAATACAATTATAGTTCCTCCTTTGGGAGCTGGTAAAAATATAATTATATCAATCTATGTAAAAGATAGAGCAGGACTAATATCTAACCAAATAAACTGGACAGTAACAAGTGGTGGTATAACATTGACAATGCTTACTGATACAAGTGCAGATTATGGTATTACAAGTAGAATAGTCTTATCATATACAATATCTTCTATGACTGGTGAAGATATTGAAGTTTTCTTTGATGTAGATGGTACAACATATAAAACAAAAGGTACAAATGGATATAATACTTATGAAATTACAGGATTAGATATAGGAGTGCACGTTATAACTTATTGGGCAATATCAGCTGAATATGAAACAAAACACAGCACATTCACATTAATAGTAGTAAGTAAAGACCAAGTAATAATATCAACTCAATTTGATTCAACTGTTGAATATGAAAGTGGTATACCAATTAGTATACCATATAGACTATCAGTAGATAGAGATGAAGATTTTACTGTAAATTTATATATAAATAATGTTTTAGATAAAACTATAGTGACTAGACCAACTTCATTATATTGGACTATATCATCATTAGATGCAGGTGATTATACTTTAAAAATAGAAGCAAAAAATGAAACTTTAGGAATGAGTAATTATATAGAATTTAAATGTAAAGTTATTCAAGGTGAATATACTAGAATACAACCAGTAATAGATAGTTCTTTAATAGCTTGGTTCGATGCAACAGATAGAACTAATAATGATAATGATAGAGATGTTTGGACAGATAAAATAAAAGGTAATAAAGGTTATCTTCATAATTTTAACTATGGTTCTAATGGATGGTTAAAACAAACTGGCAAAGAAATTAGTGAACTCGTTATGAATGGTACTGCTTATGTTGAAATTGATATGACACCTTTTGCTGATAACTTTAAAAATGGTGGTGTAATTGAATTAGTATTTAAAACTAGAGATGTTGGTAATAGTAATGCTAGGGTTTTAGATATAACTGATACATTATCACCATATAAAGGTGTTTATATAGATACAAGAGAAGCATACTTATCTACTTCATCACAATCTATAAATGGTTCTATAGGTGAAGATGAGTATATACAAGTATTATATAATATAGATAGAATTAACAAATATTGTCACATAGTTGTTAATGGAGTAATAATAAAATCTTGTAAATTAGCTGATAGTGGTAGTGGTACTTCTGCTATATTAGAATCATTGGCTCACACTAAAAAGATTTATTTAAACTGCCAAAAAGGAACTGATAATTTTGGTTCTTGTGAAATAGCACATTTAAGAATATATGACAGAAACTTTACTTTTGATGAAATATTACAAAACTTTTTATCAAATTATGATGACTTAAAAGTACAAAAAAGTAAATCGGATTTTAACAATCCATTAAAAAATATAATGCCTGTTATGAATATAACAGCTGACCAAAAACGTTTAGATGATATGACAGATACAAATAGAGTTGAAGTTGCTATGACATATACATCACCTAATGCTGATTTATATGGACAAACTTTAACAAATGCTAGTAACTGCTTAATGTATTGGCAAGGTACATCTTCTATAGCATATAATATTAAAAACTATAATATATTACTTAGAGATGAAAATAGACAACCAATAATGTATAGTCCTTTTAAAAATTGTATACCACAAGATTTATTTTGTTTAAAAGCAAACTTAATGGAATCTACTAATGCTCACAACGTAGGTATAGCTGAATATGTTCATGATTACCTGTATACAACCTTAAATCCAGCACAAAAAATAGATAGTAAAGCTAGTAGAACAGTGCAAGGTTTTCCTATATTACTTTATATAAATGGTGAATTACAAGGGGTATATGACTTCAACTTAGATAGATATTCAACAAAAGCATTTGGATATGAATTAGATGAATATAAAGATACTTGTAGAGTATATGAAGTTTCAGCAAATACTAATAAAACTGCTGGTGCATTTATTCCTTGGACTAAAGAAACAGGTATGGATGAATGGACATGGTATAAAAATGACTTCAGCGGTATATATCCTGAGCGTATACAAAATTCAATTAATGATGATTTTTCTGCATTAAAAACACTAATATCATTTGTACATGATTCTACTGATGAAGTTTTTACTACAAATTTTGCCACATATTTTGATAAAGAATCAGTAATAAGATATTATATCTTAGTTCTAGTTTTGGGGCTAGTGGATTCACTCGGAAAAAATATGAAGCTGTGTACATATGACGGTATTAAATGGGAAATACAATTCTATGACTGTGATACAGCCTTTGGGTTAAAATAATAGCTCAAATAAAATCTACTCTGATTAATGGCGAAAGTCCAGCGATGGATAACGCTCAAGAAGAAAATTATTTTAATTTTCACTTGCAACGACTGAGTGAGTAGACCTTTAGAAATAAAGGAAGCAACAGTCTGAACTCACACTATAATCTAAAAATGAAATGTGAGAAGAGGGGTCAAGTGTAAAGACACTTTAAAGGAGAACCTCTCTCGCTAGACATAATATGTCTAGTCAGTAGCCTTATATGGTGAAAGTAACAGAATGTAGACAATACAGGAGCGTTAAAATATGATGTAGATATAGAAGTTGACCCTGAACATTTCAATACTGCTGATTCAGTATTATGGACTAGAATTAGAGATTTATTCCATAACGATATAGTTGCTGAATATAATAATATGAGAAATCAAAATTTAACACCTGAAAAAATATATGAAAGTGTATTTACAAATCAAATAGAAAAAATACCTGAAAGTCAATATAATCTTAGTACTCAAAAGAAATATCTTGATACAGGTGAATATATTATGATGTCTAATGGTAATAGATATTATAATTTAAAACGTTGGATAAAAGAAAGATTTATATATTGTGATACTTTATTTGATTACACTCCTACAACTGCTAGTTATGTAACTATACGTTCAGGAGTAGAAGGTAAGGCTTATTTGGATATAGAAACTTATTATCCTTTATATATAACTATAGAATGGCGTAATCAAGCTGATGGTAGTGGTCGTCAAACATTAAAAGTAGGTAGAAATAAAAAAGTAAGATTCAATGGTGAAGTTCAAGCAAAAGACCAAGAAGTTCTTGTTTATGGTGCTCCACATTTAAAAACAATAAGTGGAATGGATGGTATAAAACCACGACATTTGTTATTAAATAATGCTCATAAATTAACTGCTGTTGAATGTCCAAATAATACAGAACTAATAAATATTCAAATTGATAACTGTTCTTATTTACAAAGATTAAATTTACAAGGTTGTAGTTCTTTAGGTAACTTAACATCTTCACAAGTACTTATAGTTGATGGATGTAATAATTTAAGATATTTAAATGCATATGGTACAATAATTACATCAATAAGAACGAATCAAGAAGGTGGAAACTTAGTTGAACTATATGTACCTAAAACTTTACAAACATTATCATTAAGAAATCAATATAGTTTAACAACTATAGGAATACCTAATGCTAATGTTCATGGAGATAGTAGATTATATGACCTTAGAAATAAAGCTAGTAATATAGCAACATTTTCATTAATAAATTGTCCTTTAGTTAATAGATTGACTTACAATTCATCATATAATATTAATAGTAATTTCTTTGATATACATGGGAATGAAAGAACTTCAAGTGAAATATCTTCTTTAACTTATGTTGAAAAATGGAGAAGATTGATGGATTGGGGAAATGGATTGGCTAATGCTAGTGAGATTCATATAGAAAACAGTTGTCTTGATATTGAGGAAATGTCATTTAGAGGTAGTAGTAAATTAGAAAACTTAACATTAAGAAACTTACCTAATTTAAAGACCTTAATGATAGGTGGAAACTGCGCTGGTTATAGATGGAATACACAAAATAATAATTATGAATCAGATAGATATGATACTTATGGTGAATTTAATTGGTCAGGATTAGTTATAAGAGATTGCCCTAATATAGAAGATTTTAGATTTCAAGAATTATTCCCATTCAATTGGAATGGTGGATGGAATGGTAACTTAAGTTATCTCACATTTAAAGAAGGCACTAATTCTCTAAATCTTGCTGAAAAATTTCCTAATTTAAAAACATTTTTCTGTAATTTAGCTACTCAAAATATACATCAAATAATTTTACCTCAATCATTAACTTGTTTAAATACAAGTGCTTGGCAAACAAAACATGATGAAGGTTATCCACATGAAGTTAAATTAGAAAAATTTAATATAAATAGCGTTTATTTTGAAGGAGAACATACAGATGACTATGTAGGTATTGATTTAGGAAATCATTTAATGCATGATGTTAGAATAGTAGCACCTTATGCAACTGAATTAATAGGATTAAATATCAAAAATGAATGGGTAAATCCTATATTCCAAACATTTAAAGAGGATGGACATGAAACTAGACCTTCATTAACACCAAATGGAATTATAGATTTATCTGAATTTAAATGGAAAAATGTATCTAACTGGTTTCAATATGTTGATTTTACTAAAGGAATTTGTCAAATAATACAACCTAGTAATTGGGATACTTTTTTAAAAAATATTGAAAGAGCTAGTGGTATGTTTTATAAATGTATAAATCCTGAATTCACATGGGAATTTGCTATGAAATTCTTTGGTAAAATGGCTAATAGAGATGATAAAACTAGAATGTACAAGTATGCACAATTAAAAGAACAAACTAGTTTTGAAGAAGATGCAGTAGATATGATTTCTAATAAAAATGCTTTTGGATATGATTATGGGGATAAAGCGTTTCAAGGAACTAATTTAAAATATGTTAAATCTATACAATTGACTGCTACTGATGGTTGTTATGGTTTATTCCAAGGTTGTGAAAGCATTATAAAAGTTGGAGATATAAGCATGACTGGAAATAATAATAACTGGTATGCTAATTCATCAATGTTTAATGGAGCAATTAATCTTGAAGAAGTAGGAAATATTTATTCAACTAGAAACAAAGCTAATGGAACTACAACTAGTACAGAAGAATATTTTAGAAATTGTAAAAAATTAAGAAAAGTTGGAAAAATAGATATGTCTATATCAAGGGGGAACAATATGTTTAGAGATTGTTCTTCATTAGTGGATGGAAGTATAGAACAATTACCATACACTGGAAAAATGACAAATGGTATTTGTATGTTTATGAATACTAAATTTACTACAATTGAATTAGAAAGTTTAGCTAGTTTAGAAAATGGAGATACAATGTTTGGTTATATGCCTAATTTAAAAACAATTCACTTACCAAATATAGATAGAAACAGTCCATTAAATAATATGCTAAATATGTTTAGAGACGATTCGTCTTTAACAAAAATAACAATTGAAGGAGATACCTTACCAATTGGATTAAAAACTATGACTGGTACTTTTAATGGTTGTATTTCATTGACTTCATTACCACCAATTCCTCAAGATTTTACATATGATATAAATATGCAATATTGTTGTTATAATTGTAATTCTTTAACTGATGATACGATTTATAAAGTAATACCATACAGATGTACACATACTCAATACATGTATGGTTATTGTGATGGATTAGTTAATCCAATAGTAGAAGTTAAATCTGATAGTGTTTATGCTAGACAAATGTTTGAATATTGTAAAAATATTAAAACATTAACGGTTAATTTTACAGGTAGATTATTAAGAGAAAGTATGTATTTTGCTCAATACTGTACAAATATGACTCAATTTAATATGAAATTTCCGGATTCTTTATATATGCATGATTACTATGAAACTGGCGTTACTCATTTTAATATGTTACAATATTGTGAAAATTTATCTATTGTGAATTTAGATATGAGTAGTTTATCAAAGACTAATACTAGAAGTGATTTTGGTGGTATGTTTTATCAAGATAAACATATTACAGAAATACATGGATTAGATTTAACATATTTAAAGAAAGTTGTACATCCATTAACATCTAATGGGCAAGACTACTACGATTGGCATAATGATTCTATCACATATGGTGGTTCATATGATGATTTAAGTGTACTTGAATTAACTGGTAAACTAAATACAAGTTATAACTTTAGAAATATAACCACAATAACACATACTAAAGAAATACTAAAACATCTTGATGTTGTCACTAATGAAACTTTAGGTTTGACTTATAATATTATGGATGCTATTAATGATGAATTAACTGAATATGTTGACCCTGAATTAAAACAATTGGCACTTACAGCAAGAGATAATGGATGGACTTTCGTAGTTGTGTAGGAGAGTGATAAAATGAAAATTTATGTAAATAATTTAGGAATAACTTGTGTTGAACCTGATGAGGGTTATCTTCTTAAAAAGGGAGATATGATATGTAAAAAAGCATATTTAGGTATTAACGATAGAGCCGAATTATATGAACAAATAGTTGATGAAAATTATGTTTATAAAGAAGAAGATGAAAAAGAAGAAGTAACGGAAACTTCTTCTTTGGATTCCATTAAAGCTGAATTAATTAAATTAAGTAAATCAAAATTAGCTACTTACTTAGAAGAACATCCATTATTTTCTAAAGCTAAATATAAAGATGGTAGATATTATAATGTAGATAGTGACCATCAATCAAGAATTGCTTCACAATTATTATTATATCAAGGTAATATGTCTTTAGGTTTAGAGTATCAATTAACGTGGAATGATACAGGTAGTGTATGTGAAAATTGGACTTTTGAAGAATTGTTTAAATTATCCAATGAAATAAATGCTTATATAAAACCAATAATAAAAAAACAACAAGAAATAGAAGTAGATATAAGAAATACTGAAACTAAAGAAGAATTAGATAAAATAGAAATAAAATATTAACGAGTGCAAAAGTCTTATTATACCTATGAGAGTAAATACTTTCATAGGTATTTTTTATTATGGAAGGAGTGAAAAAAATGGATAAAGAACATGGAAAGATTAATTTAGAAGAATGGGTAAATAAAGAACTTATCAAGGCTAATAAAATAAATAAATATAACCAAAATATTGATAATTTGTGGATACAAATAGAATATTTAGATTCATTAATTGGAGAAAATGTAGAATCTAATAAAATTATTTTCCATAGTGGATTAGAAGATGTTGGTGGCGATACAGTAGAAGATTTCTTGAACTATGTAAAAAATCAATTATGGTTATTAGGAAGTGCTCATATAGATATAAATAATTCCATTAAAACAATTCAAACCAATTTTAATAATTTAGAAAATAAAAAATATAAAGCTACAGATGTAGAATTCAAAAAATATACATATGTAAATGTTGGAGATTTTTTAAATTATTTAGACAATCAATTAACTGCAACTAATGATAAGGTTAAAACGAATGAAAAAAGTATAACAGCTACAAATACTAATGTATCAGAAAATGCCAATAGTATTACAGGTTTAAGAACTCAATTGAAGGGTATTAATACTTCTCTAGCTTCTATGAAAAAAACTACTGATTCATTAAAAAATTTAACTGCTGATAAAATAATATTTGATAATAAAGATTATTCAAATATTATTAATGTTAATGATTTTTTAATTTTCTTAGATAATGCAATAAAAACTAATACAGGTAATATAGATATTAATAGAGCAAATATTGAAAATGTTAAAAAAAGTTTAAATGATTTAAATGCTACTGAAGTAAAATGTAATAATGAGAATTATTCTAATGTTAATGATTTTTTAAATTATTTAAATGAAAGTGTTCAAAATAATAAAAAAAATATAGATGAAATTTTAAAGAAAATAGAAGAAATTTCAAATAAATTAAACACTAATTAATATTAAATTTTGGTGATAATAATGAAAAATAATCTAATTAAAAATATGATATTATTTGTAATATTTGGTTTATTGTATTGTGGACTTGAAATATTATGGAGAGGATATACTCATCCATCTATGTTTATAGTAGGTGGTATATGTTGCTTACTAGTTGGATTGATTAATGAAGTAACCCCTAATATGCCTATGTGGTTACAATGTTTATTAAGTGCTATTATTATAACAATAATAGAATTTCTAAGTGGTTGTATTCTTAATCTATGGTTAAATTTAGGTGTATGGAATTACACAAATATGCCATTTAACTTATTAGGACAGGTGTGTTTACCTTTTTCAATGGCATGGTTCTTCTTATCATACATTGCCATAAAATTAGACGATTGGCTAAGAAGAATATTATTTCATGAAGTGTAACTATTAATAAAAGTCTTATTATACTCATGTAAAGAGTTATTTCTTTACATGAGTATTTTTATTTAAAATTAAGGAGATGATAAAATGAGAGTAAATTTATCAATAGATAACAAAGATAAAGTTATTGAATTTCATTATAAGAAAGTGAAAGGGAACATTACAATTAAATTCATAGATGATGATACTGGTGAGGTTATAAAAACAAAAATATTATCTGATTTAGAACTTGGTACACATAATATAAAACCTACAGAAATAGAAGGATATAAATTTGTAGGGGAAGAGATTGTTGAAGAAACAGAAGATGAAGAAGAATATGAAGACTATGATGAAGATGAATTAGAATTAGACGATGATGAAGAATACGACGAAGAAATAGAAGAAGATGACGACGAAATAGAAGAATTAGAAGATGATGAATTAGATTCTATTAAAAAATTCGTAGACGGATTAAGTGGAAAGGATGGGAAATAGATGGATAATAAAGAGTTATTAGAACAATTAAAAAAATGTCTTAGTATATGTGATAGTTTAAAAGCTGAGAAAAAAGAATTAATGCAACAATTAGAAGAAACAAAACAAGAAAATGAACAATTATCTAAAACTTTAGTTGAAGCAAATAACGCAGTTGTTGAAACAATAGAAGTCTTAGGAAAAACAAATGAATCTATTATGGAATTTAAGGAAGGTGTTTTAAATTATCAAGCCTATGTAACAGTTTCTTTAGATAATATGTATAAAAAAGTTAACAGTATCATAGAAAATGAAGAAGTAAAAAAAGAAGATTTAAGTAACTTTAAAGCTGAAGTAGAAAATACAATAAAAGAATTAGAAGAATTAAATAAAGGATTAAGCTGAGGTGAGTTTAATGGATAAAAAAGAAAAAGAAGATGATAAAAAAGTAGATGTACTTAGCAGTTCTTTATCAACAACAGTTAAAAAAAATTATACAATGGAACAAAGTAAGATTAAATTATTTTGGAATAAAGGAATTACTGGAGAAGGAATAAAAGTTGGAATAGTAGATACAGGTTTACAATTAGACCATCCTATGTATAATGGAAAAATATTATGTGGTAAAAATTTCTCTAATGATGGTAATTCTGAAAATAATTTATCTAGTAATCATTATCATGGAACTGCTGTAACATCTTTAGTATGTGGCGATTATATGAATTATCAAGCTTATGGCGTAGCGCCTGATTGTAAAATTGTAATAGGTAAAGCTATGAATGATAAAGGTGTAGGTAATGCTACTAATATAGCTAATGCAATAACATATTGCGTACAACAAGGAGTGGATATAATTAACTGTTCTTTAGGTTGTGTAGATGATACACAAGTATTAAGAAATGCTGTAAATTTAGCAGTTTCAAGTGGTATATCAATAGTTTGTGCTAGTGGTAATGATGGTCATAATGATACAGATGGAAGCGTTAGGGAAGTAAGATACCCTGGTGCTTATGGTGAGAGTATTTGTGTAGGTGCAATAGATATAAATTTTAAAGTAACTGATTTTAGTAATTCAAATGAATTTATTGATGTTGTAGCACCAGGACAAGATATATTATGTGCTTATCCTGGTGATAAATATGCTATAATAAGTGGAACTTCATTTGCTACACCTATAATAAGTGGGATATTAGCATTACTTAAACAAAAATTTAGAATAGACTTTAAAAGAGACCCAGTTGAATCAGAATTATATGGTATGTTATTAAAATACACTAGAGAAATTAAAGGGGTTTCAAGACAGCAACAAGGACATGGTTATCCCTGACCTTAGTATACGTAGAAATAAAATAATAAAATAGTTTACTTTTAATAATATTATTTGTATAATATAAATATAGTAATAATTATTAAAGGAGAGATATTATGAGTGAAAATAAATATTATGTTTATGAATGGATTAGATTAGATACAAATGAACCTTTTTATGTAGGAAAGGGATGTGGAAATAGATGGAAGGAATTATTAAATAGAAATAATTGGTTTTTACACATAGTCAATAAAATACCTTGTGTTGTTAATATATTACACGATAACCTAGATGAACAAATAGCATATGATTTAGAAGTATGGTATATAAGAGAATATAGAGATATAATAGGATATAATATGTGTAATATTTCCGATGGTGGAGAAGGTAATGGACTATGTGGAGAAGCTAATGGGTTTTATGGAAAACATCATTCTAAAGAAACAAAACAAAAAATAGGTGAGAAATCAAAAGAAAGAAATCAAGGTGAACTTAATCCTTTTTATGGTAAGCATCATAGTGAAGAAACTAAACAAAAAATGCGTGGAAGAAAAAAATCTCAAGAAGAAATTGAAAAGATACTAGAAAACAGAAGAGATTATAATTATGAGAATAATCCTAAATCTAAAAAAATAATATGTCTTAATACATTAAAAACATATGATTGTATCAAATTAGCCATAGATGAATTTGGAACAGAAGGTATTTATAATGTATTAAAGAATAGTTCACATCAAAAATCTATTGTATATAATAATGAAAATTATTATTTTATGTATTATGATGAATATTTAAATAGTTCAGAAGAAGAAATAAAAAATAGAATGAATTCAAATAAAGATAAAAGAGTTATATGTCTTAACACATTGGAAGTATTTTCAACAATTAAAAGTGCTAAAGATAAATATAATATTTGTTCAATAAGTGATTGTTGTAGAGGTAAAGCAAAATCTTGTGGTAAATTAAATGGTGAAAAATTAGTATGGATGTATTATAAAGATTATTTATTATTATCAGAAGATGAAGTAGAATATAAAATAAAAACAGTAAACAAGAATTTACCTAAATAAAATATTTATAAAATATAAGGTGGTGATAAAATGCGAATCAAAAAAATTTATTTCAATAGACTTTATAATCAATGGAAAGGTGAACCTTTATATGTAGAAGATGGTTTAAGAGATGATTGTTTATATGTTAGAATAATGGATGTTAAATATGAAGATGGTTCAATAAATGCAGTAACTGCTGATTTTAAAGATTTAAATGGTTATTCGTATTCTGTTTTAGGAGAAACAGATTATAAGAAAAAATTAGCTATATTTAAAATACCTTTATCAATATTAAGCAATAATGGTATTTATGAAGTAGGTTTTTCAATATCTTATAATTCTAAAGATACAAATAAAAATTATAAAAAGACAGCTATCCAAACTTTTGAAATTGTAGATGCTATTGAATCAGATGATGAAGCTATCCAAAATGACCCTAAATATCCTATATTAACGGATTTAATTAATCAATTAGCAAATTATAAAATAGATATGACTGATTATCCTAAAAAAGAAGAAGTTGACAAAATAATAGATTTAAGATTTGATAATTTTCCAATTGATAAAATAGTAGAAAAAATTCAAGAAGATGGATATATAACACAAGAAAAAGTAAATGAAATATTAAGAGATTATGTAAAGAAATTCGATTTAGGTGATTATGCTAAAAGAACTGATTTAAATAAATATGTTCCTTATATAACTTTTAATAATGCACTAGATAGATATATCTTAAAGAAAACAGTTGAAGATAATTATGTTTTAAAAGAAAATGGAAAACAATTATCTACTCATGATTTTACAGATGAATTATATGATAAATTAGTAGGTATTGATATAAATAATATTGAAGTTGATTTACATGAATATCAAAAAATAGTAGATAATAATTTAGATACAAATAATAAGGAAATAACTAAAGCTATAAATGAGGTAAATAAAAAGATACCAACTAAAACTAGTCAATTAAATAATGATAGTAATTATGTTGTCAGAAATGAATTGCATAATCATAATAATATGGATATATTAAATAATATTACATATTTTGATATAAATAGATGGAATAATAAATCTGATTTTAGTGGTAGATATAATGACCTTGAAGGATTACCAAAAATACCTTCAAAGACATCTGAATTAATTAATGATAGTAATTATGTTAATAATAATTATGTACTTAAAAAAATAGCCGAAGCTAGTTTACCAAATAAAGAGGTTGATTTAAGTGCTTATGCTACTAAGGATTTTGTAATTGATAACTTGTCATCTGATGTTAAGAATTTGACGATAGTTAATTCAAGTGCTAAAGTTAGCCAAAATATTATAGATTATTTAAATGAAATTGTTAAATGTTTCCTAACTAATGATACAATTAGAAATAATAAGATAAAATATTACTATATATTAAGAGGTAAAATAAATCCATTAGATGATGAATTTCGATTAAGTGTTAATGATGAATATTATACTAATGTTTCTTATATTTCTATGTTAAATATAGAATATAAAATACTGACAACGTTTTTATTTGCTAATGAAGGAATGATAAGATTAGAGACACCTGTCGAAGCAATTGTTGGTGGAGATGGAGTATATATAAATTTATCTATTACTGAATTAGGTAATGTCTATCTTTATAATAACAATAATAATATTGATATAGATGATATTGTACAATCAATTATAAGTGATGATAGAAATAATTTATCTGAATTTAAAACATATTCAAATTCTATGATTGAAAATAGATTATTAGAAGTTAATACTGATATAACTGAAGTTTCAGATAACCTAGATGGAATGGGAAATAGAGTAGACTATTTAGAACAAAGAGAAACTTATTTAACTGAAGCTTTAAATAATATTCGCGTATCTAGTTCGGATATTTATGTAGGAAATGATGAAAAGATAGCTAATAATTATAAGTTATGGATAAATTCAGAAGATATAATTGATAGTTCTAAAATAAAAGAAAATGTTCAAACTTTAAATACAGTTTTAAATAGCATAGTTGGATTAAATACAGATATAAAACTAGATGATTATGTTACAGTTAAAAGTGTAAATGAAATGACACAAACAATTGGAAATATATTTAATAGTTTGAATTTAGAAGGAAGTGATTTATAATGGATTTTACTGAATTAATTAGAAAAGCCAATTTAGCTAAAAAAGAAATTGAGAACACAAGAAATATAGCTAATCAAATTAAAACTAAATTAATTGAAAACGGTGCTGAAATAAAAGAGGATACTAAATTTGAAGAATTACCTAATATAATTTCTGAATCAAACTTAGGAAATAGTAAATGGAAAAGACCAAAAAAATGGTTAGACATGCCTAATATAATTATGGAAGAAAGTAAATATATTCCTTTAATGATGAGACAACTACAACAACAAGCTATTCAAAGTCTTGATACAAATAGTTTTAGTTCTTCTTTTCAGTTCTTTTTAAGTATGACAGAAGGAGCAAATCTTTCAGAAGTAACTACTCATGTAGATGGAAATAATTTTTATGTAAGTGCTAATGATATGGCATATGTTATGTTATGTGATATTTCTAAAAATAGTAATGATAATATCATAACTTTTGAAGGAGTAAATTTAGCAGGTTTTTTTCCATTTACTGATATTAATATAGCATATACTGATAATAATAAAACACCATTTTTATCAGATTTATTTATACAAATAGACGATGAAACACCATTAAATCTTAGCGAACTTTCCAGGGGGAATATTACATTACCTACTAGTGGAAAATATAAAAATATATCAATTATAGATAAAGTATATTCTTATAATGCTGTAATTTCTCAAAGTACTGATAATATTGAAGTTATGGAAGCACCAAGTAATTCTCTTGTTGAACATGCAATAAATACAAATGCTAGTGAGTATAATGCTCCATTAATTTCATTTATGGTTAAATTAGATTATGGAGATTTTTCAGATAATACCTTAATTGACAATAAAAAGCAATGTATTATAAAAGTTTGGTGTAATAATTTTAATTATATTTTACCAACTTTTGGAGTTAATAATAATCCATTTTTAACTAAATATGATATTAGAAATATAAGAAAAATAAATTCTTGCATAAGAGAAATATCTATATGTGAAAATGAATATACTTATTTTAATAATTTGACAATTCCATCTTGTGATTTGCTATTGTATGGAATTGGCGAAAATGTTAATAAAATGAATATTTTTAATTCATTTATTTCAGTAGAAAAAATGAAAAATAGTGAAATGAGTGTTTTACCAAATATTGCTAATATTTATTATAATAATTTATCTAGTCGTTATTATTATAATACTGATATGGGTAGACAAGAAAATCAAATGGATTTAAAAGAAATAGATTTATCTAATTCTAAATACTATGATGGATTTATAGCTTTAACAAATATTTTATTAAATTCACCTTTCCTTAGAGATATAAGTTTTAGTGAAATTACTAGAAAATTAGAAAATGTAGAAAAAATAACTTTCCCTAATTTTAAAGAAAATTTTGATACTTCACAAGATTCTGATATGATAATAGGAAATTTTGACAACTTTTTTGTTATAAATAGTAATAATGCCTATTATGTAAATGATGGCAAATATCATTATGTAACTCCTTTATGTATGAATTTAGCTTTATTTAAAAAGATAAATAAAGAAACTATAATTGATTTAATTAATAAACTTCCTATTATAAATAAGAATTTTTCAGAGATAAGTATGAATAATATAGTTAATATAAATAGAAGTAATACGCAATCTCAATCATTATCATTAAATGAACAAAGTAATATTTTTTATAATGCAGAAATAGATAAAAAATATTTTAAAGGAAACACTGATATGATTAAAGAATTTGTTGAAAAAATTGATTATACAAAATGCATTCTTGATTTTTCTATTATTAGTGAAAAAGATACAACAGTAGAACCATCTTCAGATAATAATCCAGCTGTTTCTACTCTTGCAGATTTTATAGGTAGAGATGGAAAAATATTTTATACATTATTGATTCCAAATGATGTTTATGATTTATTAACAGAAGAAGAAAAAAATACATCTATTGAAAAAGGTTGGAAAATTATTACTGGTTACAATTATCCTGTTAATTAGGAGGCTCAAACTGATTAATGTTTATTAAATTTAAAGATAACGATGGTAAATTTAAAGAACTCATTAAACAAGATGATATAAAAACTTTATATCAACAATTAGTTTTAATAGGATATACAGATACCGAAGAAGAATTTTTAAATAAATTATCAAATCTATTAAATGGAAATGAAAAAAAAGAATTAATAGATTTGATAAGTTCCAATACAAAATCAATAGATAATTTAAATAGCCAATTAAAAAAAATTAAAACTGAACTTGAATCAATAAATGCAGTAATTTCAAATAATACTAAAAGTATAAATGAAATAAATTCAAACATAAAAATCATAAATAATGATATAAATACTAAACAAAATGTTGTTATAGATGTAAACGATGAAGATATGGATATTAATGATTTAGATTTTTTATTTGACAAAAGAATAGAAGGAACAAGTTCTACTTTACCTTCTAAAATAGCAGTAAAAAATTCAGAAGATTCAAAATGTGTTGTTGTTATAAATGATAAAATAATAAATACCAATGAAACTGATGGATATATAACTTTAGAAACAAATAACATAGAACCATCTTCAGTATATAATATTAAAATATATGAAGATAAAAAATATGGAATTAAATTAAATTCTACTGGTATCAAAAATACCATAGAAATAATAAAATATGTAAATTTAAAACAATCAGACAAGATATATGATTCATCTACAATAACAAAAATAAAAAAAATAGAACTTGACAATAAAAGAACCGATATAGTAGGTTTACTTGCTTTTTGTAAAAAATTGAAGAGAATACCTTACTTTGATACTTCTAATATGGTAAGTGCTAATTATGCTTTCCAACAATGTGAAGCTATAACTGAAATTCCTTTATTCGATTTTTCTAATATAAAAAATCTAAGTGAGACTTTTAGAGGATGTATATTATTACAATCTATCCCTTTATTAAATACTTCTAAAGTAGAAAATGTAAATAACACATTTTATAATTGCAATGCTTTAACTACAATACCATTACTTGATTTTTCTAATGTAAAAGAAATGGAATATACTTTTGCTTATTGTTTTAATTTAAAATCTATCCCTTTGTTAAATACTTCTAATGTGCTACATATGAGTAACACATTTTATAATTGTAAAGAATTAATTACAATACCATTACTTGATTTTTCTAATGTATTAAATACATCTTATACTTTTAATAATTGTCAAAAAATAGAAGAAATACCTGCTTTAGATTTTTCAAAAACAACAACAGTATGTGGAATATTTGGATATTGTTATAAATTAAAAACATTATCAACATTAAATTGGATTAATGTTGAAGATATGGATTCAGCTTTTTATCTTTGTCAATCTTTAAAAGTATTACCTACTATAAATACATCGAGAAGTCTTAAAGATATGAGATGTTGTTTTTATCGTTGCACAGGTTTAAGGGTAATTCCTGAATTTGAAACTATTAACGTATACAATATGGAAGAAACATTTTATAGTTGTGCTAATTTGGAAAGAATAGAAAAATTAAATGTATCTAGTATTTCTAGTGATAGTAATTGTGCTAATATATTTTATGGTTGTAATGCTTTAAATTATATAAAATTAATTTCTGATAACAAAGCTTCTTTACAAAGAGTAATTAATAAACTTCCTACAAATTCTTATACTGGAGATAGAATAATAGATTTATCAGATTGTACTATAGATTTTTCAGGTATAACCATCCCAAACACATGGACTTTAAAAGCTGAAAAATAAGGTTAATGAGAGGTGATAAATAAATGAAAATAAATTTAATAGATTTTATATTAGGCAAATTTAAAAGTTTAAAAAATGATATAAAACTATTGGAGAAAAATAAAGCAAATAATATAGATTTAGAACAATTAAGAGGATACAACATATCCTCTTATGAATTCTTAATTGCAGAAGGTTATCCTTTAGAGTTAGCTACATATAAAGAAAATGTAGAAGATGGAGCTAATTTCAATAAAAGATATATAAATATTGATAAAGATATTTCTAAAGTAACAACAAATACAGATATAGTTCTATCTTTTATATATGAAAAAGATGGTGAAAAGAAAATATATCAAAAATTTGAAAAATATTCAACAGATAAATTTATTAATACAGTTCAGTTACCATTCATAGAAGGAAATCCATCAATACAAATATCTTTATATAAGAATAAACAATATAATAAAAATTTTGAACAAATTGATTCAAATAAATGTAGTGTTCTTTTAAATTATGGAAAAAAAGAAGCAGATATAATTGATGAAATAGATGAAGTATGTTTTAGAATTTCAATAAGAGATAGAAACGTATTAACTAAAGATAATACACAAGAATATATTCCAACTAATGATTATGAACCAGCAACTAAAAAATATGTAGATGATAAAGTTGCTAGTTCACCTCAATTATCATTTAATGAAAATGGAGAACTAGTTGTAACAATAAATGGAGTTTCTAAAACTTTTGTGCCTAAAGGATAGTCTAAAAGTCTTATTAAATAAGTGAAGAAATATAATATAAAATAAAAATAATTAGCATATAATAAATCTTTGAACATATTATATATCAAGGGGTGATGATATATGAAGTTTAAAGATTTAAATAAAATAAAAAATGGTATTGTGAAAATTGGAACTACAATAATATTGATATTTTCAATAAGTTTAAATTCTATTTTTATAAGCTTTGGAAATGTCAATTATTCTGATGATACACAAATACAAATATTGAATGAGGTGAATGAAGAAGTGAAAACTCAAAATGGTTTTACATTATTGGAAAATCAAAAAGATGTTAAAAATTGGTTAGCAAAACAAAGAGTGAGTAGAAAAATAACTAAATTGCAAGTACACCATATGGATTTACCTAACTATTCTACATGGGAAAAGACAGATAAGAGATTATTTTCTGAACCACATTTTGGAAGAACACAATCATTAGATAGTTATGGAAAATCTAAATGGGGTAGTGGAGCTAGTGATGGGCATGGTCATCATATTGCTCAACATTTTAATGTTTTCCCTGATGGAAAGATAACAACAGGTAGAAATCTTAATTCTACTCCAATTGGTATTAGAGGTTGGAATACAGGTGCAATTTGTATAGAAATATATGGCTGTTTCGACAAAGGGCACGATAAAATGTCATCTGCTCAAAAAGAAGCAGTTATTTATCTTTATGGAGAATTATGTAAGAGATTTGATATTCCAGTTAATACCACTCATATAAGACCACACTGTTGGTTTACAGCTGGTGGTACTTACTTAGGAAAATATAATCCTGATAGAAGTGCTAAGACTTGCCCTGGTACAAATTTTTGGGGCTATGGTTGTAGTACTGATGGTTTTGCTCACTTTATAAAAGATGTAAAAAACTATGTAAATGGTAAAAAAGCAGAACCAAAAGTTGTGGATAGAAGTGGAGAAAAAGATGTGCCTAATTATACAGTTCAAGTAATAACTGATACATTAAATGTTAGATATGGTGCTAGTACATCATATGATAAAATATCAACTCTTAAAAAAGGTGATAAAGTTGTAATTACCCATGAAAAAGATGGTTGGGGATTAATACAAGGTGCTAAAGGTTGGATATCTTTAAATAAAAAATATGTGAAAAAAGTTGAAGTTAAAAAAGACGAAACAAAGAAAGATACTAATGCAAAAGAAGATAAAAAAGATGAAACAACTTTTTATAGAGTTGTAACAGGTTCTTATTCAGATAGAGATAATGCTATAGTAGAACAAGATAAATTAAAGAAAATAGGATATGATGCATTCTTAGTTACTGCTGAAGTCAATAAAAAAATAATATTTAGAGTAGTAGCTGAATCTTTTAAAGATAAAAAAGAAGCTGAAAATTTAATGACACAATTGAAGAAAAAAGGTTATGACCCTTTTATAGTTATATATGTAAAAAATAATACAAATTAAGGAGAAGATAAGATATGATAGATTTAAATGTTTTAACAAATTATGTAGTTTTACTAGTGGTAGGAATTTGTGTATGTATAGGATATATACTTAAAAATAGTTGCCCTAAACTAGATAATAAATATATACCACTTATAATGGGATTATTAGGATTAGTACTTAATATTTGGTTAAGCAATTGGCAAATTAGTGGTGAAATAGTATTAGGTGGATTATTTAGTGGGCTAGCTAGCGTTGGATTACACCAGTCATTCAAACAATTAATAAATGGAAAAAAAGAAGATAAATAATAAAAAGGCTAGAGATTATTTTCTCTAGCCTTTATTTTTTTATATTTTACATTTTATTTATCTTTATCAATTCTAGGATATGGATTTTTACAAGAAAAAGACCCTTCATTGCATTTACCTCTTACGCAATCTGCACCTGCATATTTAAATAAAGTTGGTGCTACTTCTTTACATAATCTTAACATTTCATTAGCTAATTCACATATAGGTTCTTGTGCCCTATGACAACATCTTTTATTGAAGAAATGTAATAATTCTCTTACATTCATAGTCATTACCATTTTAGTTTCACAAGCATTAGGTAGCATTCCTCTTGCATTTTCATTCGCTACCTTTTCTGCATTCATACCATTAGTTGGATAACCATTTGTTTCTACATATTCTTTTATTATTTTTTGCCATTTAATATATTTGTCTAATATTTCCATCATATCTTCATGCCATTCATCTGCCATATTCATTTCTTTTACTACATTAGGAGTAGTGTGCTTAAATGTTTCATCAAGATTAACATATCTTTGAGATTGTTGACTATACGAAGCCACCCTATGACGGACAATTTGATGTGAAATTGTTCTATCAATTCCTTCGATAGCAAATGTAAACGAAACATGTTCTAATGGGCTATCGTGACCTATTTCAATTAAATGTGCTAAAAATTTTTCTATTTTTTCAGGAGTAAGTTTCTCCATTATTTCATCTACACCAACTTTACTATAACATAATTTTGCAGATTGGGCAATTACTTCTTCAGGATTTGGTGTATGAGCTAATATTTTTACTTTTAATAAATCATTCATATATCTCTCTCCTATCAAATTATATTATATTATATTATTATTATCTATTTTCTTTTTCTTCTATTTCTTTTTGCATTTCTTTTTTTACTACTTCTTTGTACATTGTTTAATAATATTTGAAAAGTATATCTAGCTCTATCCATTCCTTGTAATTCGTTTGACATATTTACCAACTCCTTTATTAATCATTTACTTATATTATACTATTATTCTTGTTAAAAGTAAAGTATTTTTATATTAACATTGCAAATCTTGATATTTCAAAACCATTTAAATAATATGTGAATTCATATATTTTTAATCCATCTATTCTTTTTTCTTCTTTAGTATGTAAACTTAATGGATACATAGTTAAACTTTTCATTTTTTCTTTTAACTCATTAGCAAAATGAAACAATTCTTCTTTTTTCCATTCTGTAAATTTATCATTGATGTCATAATAAATTAATTCACATCTAGCCATTCTTTGGTTAAAATATTTTAATTCAATCTCTATATAATCCATTAATTTATTTTTATCGTTATTATATTCGTCACCCATTATTTATCATCTCCCTTATCTTTATATATCATCATTATATTTAAGACAATTAATACCCCTTAAAGATGCTAATTTCTTACTTAATGGTGCATCATAATCTTCTAAATATATTATTGTATTTATACCACTGTTAATAATTGCTTTCATACAATTAACACATGGAAAAGTTGTTACATAAAGAGTAGCACTTTCGCAAGATACCCCTACTTTAGCACATTGTAAAATTGCATTCATTTCTGCATGGACTGCAAAACAAGTATCTAAATTTTCTCCACTCTTACTTTCTTTTCTTATACAGTAACCTTTATCATAACAAGATTCTATACCTTGTGGTGAACCATTATATCCTGTTGCTAATATCCTTTTATCTTTTACTATTACTGCTCCTACTTGTCTTGATAAACAACTAGAACGTTTAGCTATGTCTAAGCATACAGTCATAAAATATTCTTCCCATGTTAATCTTCTCATTTATATCATCTCCTTTATTTATATTATACTATTAATATTATAAAAAGTAAATAAAATCCTAAGAAAAAATTCTTAGGATTTTTTAATTATTTCAATTCTTTATGATTTAAGATTATATTTAATATAACTCCAATTATAATTGATAATGTTAATCCACTTATAGCAATTCCACCTATTGTTATTGTAAAACCACCTAAACCAACTATTAATATTATTGCTATAACTATTAAATTTTTTATTGATTTATATGATTTGTTATCTTTAATATTTTTAAATCCAATATAAGCAATCATACAATAAAGTTGTAATGAAATACCACCTATTACAGAAGATGGTACTGATTGTAAAGTTGCTCCGAATACACCAATAAAAGATAATACAATTGCAATTACAGCAGTTCTTCTTAATAATTTAGGGTTATAATTTTTAGTTATTGCTAATAATGAAGTGTTTTCGCCATAAGTCGTATTAGGGACTGAACCTAGTAAACCTGCTACTAAAGTGGCTAATCCATCACCTAACATAGTTCTATGTAAACCTGGGTTCTTAATAAAATCTTTACCTACAACAGTACCATTAGTAGTTACATCTCCTATGTGTTCACATAAAGTACATAAACTTAAAGGTGCTATAACTATTATTGCTTCTAAAGAAAATTTTGGTAATGTTAATGTTGGTATAAATACTAAATTGGCATTTTGTATTATTGAAGTATCAACTATTCCTAAAGATAATGATAATAAATAACCACATATAACACCTATTAATATTCCTAATTGTTTCAAAAATCCTCTTCCAAATATAGATATTAATACAGATATTGCTAAAGTTACACAAGCAACAAGTGTATTTGTTTGTATATTTGTTATAGCACTAGGTACTAAAGATAATCCTATAACTATAATCATAGCACCGACTATATGAGGAGGTAATATTTTATTAATTTTATCAACGCTTATTTTATATACAATAAAAGACATTAACATATATATCAAACCTACGATTATAATACCACCTTGTACATAAGCATAATCATTATACATTGAATTAATAGTTATTATAGGAGTAATAAAAGCAAATGATGAACCTAAAAATACAGGTACTTTTCCTTTGGTGCATAAGTGAAATATCAATGTCCCTATCCCAGCTGTCATTATTGCTATTGAAGGATTAATTCCTACTAATAAAGGAACTAAAACACAAGCGCCAAACATCGCAAATAGATGTTGTACACTTAGTATCCAATCTTTTATATTTTGTTTTATATTTTTTTTCATTATACCAAATCCTTTCTCTATCTCTCATGGATAGAATTAAAATTATTTATTATATTATTTTAATCTAAAATATACCATTTACCATTAATTTCATTAAATGTAAATAAGTTATCATTACAAAGATAATATGTTTTACTATCATAATATACAGCCATTACCTCATTATCTGATAAGCAATATGCAATTTTACTATTCACACTTTGTATCACATACCCATCTTTAAATGCTTTAAATGCTTCAGTAAAATTATACTCCTTCTTTTCTAATTCAAGTTCCAAATCATCAGGAATAGTATTGATTCTATAAACATTATAGATTAACCCAAATTCAATTCCATTTTCTGTTTTTGTAATATATCTTATGTCACTTTTATCATCAACACTTTTATACTTTTCACCAACTTTTATATTATTGATAACATCTATAAATTTCATATTATCCCTCCTTTAAAATATTATTTATTTATTTCATATTACCTTTTATTACATTCATAATATTTTTCATGTCATTATTAGTAAAAGTAAAATAATTAATATTATTAGATTCTAATATATGTTGCGTTATATTATCTATTTCTATAGCCTTTTCTTCACTTTGAAGTCTACCATTTTCTTGATATACTGTTTGTCTTCTTAATAAGAAATTAAGATTATTATATTGATTAAATGTTTTTAAGCATAAATCACATAATTCCTTATTATCTTGATTATAAGCATTAGTTAAAAGTATTGGTCTATCAGTAACTATTATATCAACTTTTCCATTAACTCTAAACAATCTATGATTTTGTTTAGCAAATATATAGAGTTCATCTTTAAAAGTTTCACCTCTCTTTTCCCATACAAGGTCTTTAGCAAATTCTGTAACCATCTCGCAGTCATATCCTTCGGTTTTAAGCTCGGCAAATATTTTAGCCATAAGAGTAGATTTACCAACTCCAGCACCACCAAACAAATTAACCACTAGAGTGTTTTTCATTGTTCATCCCACCTTTTATAAAAATAAAATATATTAATATAATACTTAATTATTATCAATTGTCAATGGTTTTAATAAATCTTCAGTACACAATATTTCACATGCTTCCAGCGTTATTTTTATTTACATCTCCAACTTTAACCTTTATATTCTTTTTTCATATTAAATATCCTCCAATAATGATGTTGCACAAGCAATTCCCATACTGCACGCAGTTGTTAAACCACGTCCCATTCCACTACAGTCACCTATAAAATATACATTTTTATTTGAACTCTTACCATATTTATCAATTAATACTTTATTAGAACATAGTTTTACTTCTAATCCATATAATAATGTTTTATCACCATTTATTCCTGGTACTATCTTATCTAATTCTTCGATAAATTCAAGTATACTTTGTAATGTTCTATATGGCATAGCACTTGTCAAATCTCCTGCATATGCTTTAGCAGTTGGTATTACATCTAATTCTTTCAATCTTTCATCTGTGCTTCTTCTTTTAAGTTTTATATCTTTTAAAGATTGTATTATAACAGAACCATTGCCTAAAGAATTAACTGCTAAAGTTAAAGGATATACATAATTGCTTAATGGGTCTTCCATATCTTCATTAAAATGTCTACTAACTAGTATTGCAAAATTTGTATTATCGGATTTTTTATTTCTAAAACTATGACCATTAGCACAAAATAATTTTTTATCACCATATGGATAACTTTCTATTGTAACAAATCCACCTGGGTTAACACAAAAAGTTCTACAACTATCACCAAAAGAACTAGTAAAATATGTTTTAAGTTCATAAAAATTTCTATTTAACTTATCCATTATATCATTAGTTGTTTCTACTCTAACACCAATTTGAACTTCACCATTTTTATATTTAATACTGTTATTATCACATATAGTTTTTACTAATTTATTACCACTTCTACCCATAGCAACAATTATTTTGTCACAACTTAAGTGTTTAATATTTTGACTATCTTTATACCATATTTCATTAGATACATCATCTGCTATTATATCAATAACTTCACAATTAGGTATGATATTAACATTATTATCTTTTAAAAAATCTAGCATTCTTTTATATATTATTCTTGAGTTTTCACTTCCCAAATGGATAGTATGACATTCACCTATGTCTAATCTAGGATTTTCTTTAATCATTTGCATTATTTCTATAGCTTCTTTAGTATATTCTTCTCCATATGTTTTAGATTTAAATTCTTCTATTCCAAATTGTTGATATATTTCATAAGTCTTTTTAAGATATTTAGTTATCTCTTCTTCAGTCATTAATTCAGCCATATCTCCTCCTACTCTACCTGTAGTATCAAAGTTAAGTTTGCTATCTGAAAAACTTCCAGCTCCACAGCATCCGTGTGTTATAGAACATATTTTACATTTCTTACAAGGAGTATCAGCAGTTACAAAACATTTTCTTTTATCTATTGTCCTACCTTTTTCTAACATTGTTATATTAGCACCATCAAATCCATTATTGATTAATTCTATTGCTGTAAAAATTCCTGAAGCACCAGTTCCAATTATTCCTATATTATTATACAATATATCATCTCCAATCTAATGTCTTTAATGTTATTATACTAAATCAATTATAAAAAGTCAATAATTTTATAAAAAAATAGGAAGAAATTTTCTTCCTATTTTAGTCATTCATATCCACCTCCCATTTATACATAGCATCATATAATTTTTTAGGGATATATAGCTTGTACTCATCTGCTACTTGTTTTATATAAATTTCTTTATATGTTTTATATACATTAAATGCTTCTTGTGGAGTATTGTAATATCCTAAAAATTTATATTTTTTACCATTACTGCATCTACTCGAAAATTTATTCTTATCTTTATCCCAACTAACTCCAATAGGATATATTCCTCTATTTTTATCTTTCTTAATAAATAATGTATTTATTCTATGTGGTACAAAAATGCAAGTTTTAGGGCTATATATTTTATTTCTTTTATATAATATATCTTTATCTAAATCCATTTTCTCGTTTTCTACTTTATAATAATTTTCTTCATACCATTCAGCAAAATTTTGAAAATTCAACCATTCATCACACACAATAGCTTTCTCGTATGTTGAATGTTTTATTTTTTCTTTATTATCATAGCAACGCCTTATCATTTTTCTCCATACTTCAAATGCTTCTTTATTATCTACTGTATTAAATTTACCTTCTCCAATATATCCTTTATTTACAAACGTTGGTTCATATGGACATCTTATTTTTCCACGTTTAAAATTTCCATATCTAGCATTATAAAAAATCCAATTATATTCTTCAAAATATACATCTATATTATAACTATCATTATATTTTATTATTTTCATTTTACTACCAAAATTATTATAACCTATTTCACCTAATCTACCCAATATATTCTCTCCTTTTATCTCGAACCAGTACTTCCAAACGAACCTCTGTTTTCTGTACCTAAATCATTAGTTTCATTAAATTCAATAGTTGGTGGAATTTCACATATCTCCATTTGACATATACGGTCACCTTTTTTAATCCACGTTCCACTTACAGTTACTTTGTGCCCATTTATTATAACTTTTTCAGTTTGTTTTGCCATAGTGCATTGACAAGGATACATATAAACGTCTTCATTCCCGCAGTATGAATTATCAATTATTGCGACGTGATTGGTTTGTATTATCCCCCACGTTTTAAAAGTTGAACTTCTAGGATATAATTTAGCCATATAACCTTCAGGTAATTTTAATGAAAATCCTAGAGATACTAATGCTTGACCCATATAAGGAATAAATACATCTTCATATGCATATAAATCTATAAAGTCACCTTTTGATATTTTTAATAATTTATTAGCACCTTCTAAATATTTTATATCTGCTTTTAAAGTTTTAGTATCTTCAGAAGTATCATCTATAATATCTTCTCCTTTTGTATCTTTTAATCCTTTAAAATATTTATTTAAATCTATATTTTCCATTATTCATTTTCTCCTTTTTTATTTTCTTCTTCTTTTTCAGTTTCTCTTATGATTTCATTAATTTTACCTATAATTATTTCATTCATTTTTGTTAATGCATCACTTAATTCTTCTGAATCTTCTTTAGTCATTTTTTCTTTTATATCTATTTTTTTACCATTTATCTCTAATTCATATATTTCTAATGCTAAAGTACCATTCTCACCAATTAATAATTCACCTATTTGGTCTTTCATAAGTATCAGCTCCTTATATTTTATTTATATTATACTATTATTTTTCTTTATTGTCAAGAGAAATTTTAAATTTTTTCTTTTAAACACCTATTTTATATTATTTATTTTTTTATACAAACAATAGGCGAGCCCGACAGCATCCATCATATCAGAATTTTTATCTTTATTATCTCTATCATTGTATTCACCTAAGTCTATAACATTCTTCCTAAGCCATTTAAATGCCCCTTCTTTTGATTTGCCAGTACCCGTTGCTATCTTTCTCCATTGAGAAGGAGAATAGATATAAATTAAATTATATCCATTCTCAAGTAACAATGTTATTATTCCACCTTGTAATTTAGCAAGTGTTTTACCAGTTCCTTGATGTTTTCCTATATAATTATCTTCTATTGATATGTGGGTTACATTATATGATTTGCATAATTCAAGACAAGTATGTGCAATGTATTGTATTTTTTTATTTTCATCACTATTGAAATCTTTTGTCTTTATAGGTAATCTATCATAAGCTATAACTTCTCCTGTTTCTCCATCTAATATAGCAAGACCACTACTTTTTATACTAGCATCAATTCCTAATATTATCTTCTTTTTCTCCAAAACAAACAACTCCATTTATATTATGTTTTATTTCTTCTTTGTTTTCTTACTTTTACTTTCTTCACATTCTTTAATATGTTTATTTATTATAGCTTTTACTTCTTTAATTGCTTCATCTAATCGACCATTACTATTTTTTACTTCACTATATACAGTATGAACTCTAAAAGGCATAAAGCGTTCATAATCATCTTTTAATCTTCTATCAACCTCTGCTTCTAAGTCTCCTCTAGCTAATGCTCTAGCTTTTATTTCTTCTTGTGGAGCAGTTATAAATATTGGAACTATCTTATTATTTCCTACATATGCTTTAAGTTCTTTAAAACCAATTGAATCAACTATAACTATTAAATAATTATCTTTTTCCAATTCTGCTCTTTCTATACCATATCTCCAAGTTGCATCTTTTTCTATACCATTTTCTTCTACTTTAGTATGATATATTCTTTGTTCCACAAAATCTGTTCCTCTTTCAAAGAAATCTTTATCATTAATAAAATAATATTCTACACCATCTGTCTCACCATTTCTCATAGGTCTAGTTGTTGTACTAATTATTGGTTTAACCATGTCTAAATCTTTTAATACTTGTTTTAATATGGTGTCTTTACCAGCTGACATATATCCAAGTAATGCGAATATTTTTTTAGCTTTTACATTTCTACTCATTAACATCTCTCCTTTTATTCATTTACTTATATTATACTATCATTCTTATTAAAAGTCAATTATTTTTCTTCCCATTTTGTATTTTTATAATCTGCTTCTATTTTTTCCAATACTTCATCAACTGTCAATTCACCACTTACACCTTTACTTAAAGAAAATAACATTGAACAATAATCATATATTGGACAAAATTCTTCACATTGCATAATTGTATCACATGGTAAATTAGAAAAATCAACTAATAATTTGCCTAATTCTAAGAGTTTATTTTCATCCATATTATCAACTCCTTTATTTATATTATACTATCGACATTATTAAAAGTCAATAGTATAAAAAGAAAAAACCTAGATAAATTTTTATCTAGGTTTTAAATTTTAACTACATTTACTATATCCACAATTTAAACATGAATCACATCCATTAGTTTTTATTAATGATGACTCTCCACATTCAGGGCACACATTTCCTTTAAGTTCTTCTTTTTTATCATTATTCTTATTTGGTTTTTCAACGGTTTTTTCTATAACTTTTTCTTCTTTTCCTATCTCTTTTAAAAATGCTTTCATTTCTTTTAATATAGCCATACCACAATAACTACCATCTGATAAATGATTTCCTTTTCCTCTTTCTCTAGTAAAACTTGGACAAGCTGATACTCCAGCAAAACTTTTTTCAATCATAGATAAATCTCCACCAATTCTAAGTATAGAGGACATTAATATAGCTATACATTGTAAATTCTTTTCACATCCACCACTACCACTCTTAGTTATATAAACATCTTGTATAGTGTTTTCACTAGGAGACCAACCTATAAATAGTTTAAGTTTTCCACAACCAATTATTAAATTACGTTTTACATAATAAGTATCTTCTGCTAAAGATTTCCATTGACCACGCTTTAATAATTCTTTTTCTTCATCTTCTTTTTCATCAGTAGTTGTAAGAATACCTTGTCTAGCACATCCATCACGATATATTGTTAATCCTTTTAATCCTTCTTTCCATGCTTCTATATATAATTCTTCAACTTCTTCTACTGTTGCTTCATTCGGTAAATTTATAGTTGAACTAATTGAAGCATCTATATGTTTTTGCCATACTCCTTGCATCTTAACTCTCATATGGGGATTTAAAGTTTGAGCAGTTACAAAGAAGTTAGGCAATTCTTCTTCTTCATTTAAACCATGAAGTTCCATATATTCTTTTGCTATTGGAGTGTATACTTTATAATAAACATCTCCCTCTTTATGAAGTGATTCAGTTTTTCTAGTATACGATAAATTAAATATAGGTTCTATACCTCCACTTACTCCTATCATTGTAGATATTGAACCAGTTGGTGCTATTGTCAATAACTGAGAGTTTCTAAGTCCATATTTTTTTACTAATTCATAAGTTTCTACACTTGTATTTTTTCTTAAAAACTCAGAATCTAATATAGAAGTTTTATATTTAGGATAATGACCTTCTTCTTTAGAAAGCAATGCACTAACTTTTATTGATTCATTTGCTAACACCTTACCTATGGTATCACATACTTCTATTGCTTCATCTGTGTCGTATTTTAGTTCAAGTTTAATTAACATATCAGCTATACCCATAACACCGATTCCTATTTGTCTATAATCTCTTACAGTATCTCTTTGTATTTGCAGTGGATGTAATGGTAAACCTTGGTCTAATACATCATTCATTGCTTTTACTATTATATGAATGTCTTTTTTAAATGTACATATATCGAAACTTTTATCATTAACATAAGCTGATAAATTTATACTTCCTAATAAACAACTTCCACCATTTGGCAATGGTTCTTCGGCACAGTTATGAGCAACATAGCCTTCTATTATTCCCCAATGATTTCTAGGCTCTTTGAAATCATATACTAATTTTTTACCATTATCTTTTATATTTCTAACATAAGGAACTCTACTTTCTATTAATTTATTAAGTTTTATTTTTTTATAAGTTTGATAAAATCCTATAAATTGTGCAAATAATAATATATCATTATATTTATTTATATTTATATCATAACTTTCTCTGCATTCATATTCACCATTTTCAAATTCCACCATATGTTTTTTATTTATTGTTAAATTTGCAATTATTCCAAAATCTTTTTCTAAACTGTTTATAAGTTCTAAGGCGAATTCTTTACAAGTTGTTTTATAACTTATTCTTTTATCTGAATTAACACATCCATTAGCAGAAAAACAACCTTGTAAAAAGTTTGCTTTTTGATTTAAACTCCATTCATTATAAGCTTTAGGCATGACTCTATTTGGTAATATTTCTTGTGAAAATTGAAGTTGTTCTAGTAAATCATTATAACCTTGTAAATATATAGCTCTATATGATTTTATAGTATATTCATCATTTTCAAATAAATATCTTATATCTCCATCTTTAACACCTATATTAACTTCAATTCCTTTGTGCCACTCACTATTTAATCTGCTTAATTGACCATCTCCTTGTATAAAACCTAGCTTAATAAATAATTCATCATCTTTTATTGTTTTATATATTTTAGGCATGATTTTTTTATTTTTTAAATTTTTAGCTTCACATTCTTCTCCATTGATAGTCATAAATCTATGGTCAGGTGTACATGTTATTTCTTTATTATTGGATAATATTAATTTTATTGTATCTTTTTCACCATTACACCATACTTTTCCTTTTGAAACTAAACCATCATAACTATATATTAATGGCTCTGTATCACATAATTCTTCTAAAGTTTTAAATCCTTCATATGTTAATAGCTTCATATCTCCAGTAAAACAAGGATTAACTCCAGCATATTCAAATTCATCATCTTTACTTAATAAATTATAATCTTCTATTTTTGACCAATACAACACGCCGGGTTCCGCATAATCAAAATTGTTTTTACATAATAATTTAAATACTTCTTTAGCTTTAACAACTTTTTCCATTTTATCATTTCCTACTTCAAAATGCAATGTCCAATCTTCATCATTTTCTACAGCTTTCATAAAATCATCGTTAACCCTTACTGATATATTTGCTTTAGTAACTTTATTTAAATCTGTTTTAATATTAATAAAATCTATAAGTTCAGGATGTGTACAATCTAATGATAACATTAAAGCTCCACGACGACCATTCTGCCCGATTGTAGACGTAACTTGAGAGAAAGTATCCATAAAACTACAAGCACCAGTAGTTTCTTTAGAAGCATTATTTACTTTCATACCCTTAGCTCTTAATTTAGATATATCGACACCACATCCACCACCGTAAGAAAATGTCCTAGCCAAATCACTACAAGTTTTATATATTGCTTCTATACTATCATCTGTTTCAAGTACATAACAGTTTGAATATGTTACTTTCTTACCATGTTTTTCTAATCCTCTATTGCTTAAAATTCTTCCTCCAAACAAAAATTTCTTATCTCTAATTAATTGTTTAAGTTCTTCATTTTTATTTGATATTCTATCTAACCAATCTTCAAAACTTTCACCCTCAAATTGATATTTGTTATGCCATATATCAATTCCTAACTGATTATCTTCACCTAGCCATTCTTTTATATCCATATTATCTCTCCTTTTTAAATCTAATATAACCACTATATATTGTAGCATATAAAAAATAAGACACTATATATTGTATTTTATAACCCCTAACCTCAATAAAATAAAAAATAAATTAATTAATATTTATAAAATTTCATAAGTTGATATAATGTTAAAGTTTGTTGTCTTTCTAATGAAGCTAATATATTATTCATAATTCATCTCTCCTTTATTAAGATTATTTTAATTATATTATACTAATATTATTTATAAAAATCAATAGAATTCATGTATATTTTTAAAATCTTTTGATAATAATATTAGTATCAAAGAGTTATCAACGTGCTTTCATGATGAATACAACCTATCGCCTTTTAACCAACTGACTAATTGTAAATTTGATAACTCTTTGATAGAATTATTTTGCTGAATTATCTGCATTATGTAAAGCTAATAGTCTAGCATAATTTAAATATCCAATTTTTCTAACCAATTTTTCAGATGAATATCCATTTTTAAATATCATATGATTATTTATTAACCAAGCTATATCCATAATATCTCTATCACAAAATTTAGTGTATTTTATTAATATATTTATCACATCATAAGCTGACATATTTTCATGATTACAATAATGACAGTATCTATTTTCCTCATCTTCTGTTCTTGCTATTGGTTTACTTATGTCATGTAACATAGAAGCTATTAATAAATTTTTATCAAATTTATCAACCTCTTTTATTCTTTTATAACAAAAATACATATGTTTACTTAAGGATAAATTATGCCATTTACTATCTTGTGACATTTCTACACAATTACTTAGTCCTAATTCAATTAATAAATCAATGTATTCTTTATAATCATCACATTCAATAAATCTTTCTTTGTCCATACCTAAGCCAATTTTTCTTCTATTATTAATATATAATTTTCTTCCAATATCATAATCTATAATAATTTCATCAAATCCTTCACATTTATGTGGTATTTCTATATTTTTATACATTCTTTCTATAACTTCATCAGGAATTCGCTTGTTTCTTGTATCATTATCTATAATACAATCTATTAGATTTTTATATTTAAACAAACAAATTGCTTTAGAATAATATTTTTTCATTTCTTTTAATAAAGCTCTTCTACGTTTACTAGATATATTTGTAGCTTCATATATAGTTATATGACCATTAGATAAACTTCTTTTCGTTCTTTCCTTCATTATATCAAATACTTCTTTATTTTTACTTTGGTCTTTTATATCATTTAATAACTCTTTTCTAATTTCATCCGATGATATAACTTCTATATTTTTATCCTTATTTTCTTCTATATAATCTTTAACCCAAGATGTTTTTCCACTTCCAGGTATCCCAACTGTAACAATCAAAATTCCTTTCATTTTTAACATCACTCCTTAAAAATAATAGTTTGTGTACTTTAGTTATATTATACACAAACTATTATTAAAAGTCAATTATTTTTTATTATTTTTATTCATTATCTTCATCATCTTCATATTTACTTAATATTTCACCTAATGTTTTAGGTGATTCATCTTCAACTTCATCTACTTTATTTTCAACTTCATCTTCTTCATCCTCATCATCTTCTTTATCTTCTTTATGACATTCACAATTTCCGTCACATTCACAATTTCCACCACATTTACATTCTTTCTTATCTTCCATTTCTTCATCTCCCTCCTCATCTTCATCTTCATCATTTAATCCTAAAATTTCAGATAAACCTGTGTGTAATAAAGTTATTGCTAATTCATCTTCTTCCATATCCATTAATTGAGCAAAAGTTTGAACTGCTAAAGCAGTTGCTTGATTAAATTTTTCATCTAATTCATCCCAATCAGGTTCACAACCTTCATATCCATAATTTATTATTCCTAACTCTATTGCTTCCTCATAGCCATAGTATATACATTTTAATCTACTTGCTTCAATTTGTTCTTCAGGTATATTTGTTTGTTCTCTTATCATCTTATCATATAAATCATCCATATAATCACTATGGTCTAAATCACTTCTAACTTCTTCTCTATATCCCATATAATGAGAACGACTACTATGATTCATACCAGCAAATAATTTATCTGCTGTCCTTTTATTAAATGCTATATATATTATGAATGCCATAGACATACAAGTTATTCCATTCGCTATTAAAGGTATCCCTAATTCTTGCATCTCTTTTATTCTTGATATAATTAAGTTACCATCATATATATTTCCTCCGGGAGAGTTTATAGTAACTGTTATCATAGGAAATTTTTGTTGCATAATTTCTTTTATATAAGAAGTCTCCATTTTATATGATGTAAATTCATCTATTATATCTTGTGTTTCTTCAATAAACTTATTAGATACATTATCATCAATTATTCCAGTTATAAATAATTCAGTTCTTAATCTATTTTTTTTATCTACCATATCAACTATATCTTCCCTCTTATGAGGTACTTCCTTTCTTATTATTTTAATTATATTATACTAAGAAATTTATTAAAAGTAAATAGATTATTTCAATATTTCTATTTCTAAAGTTGTAGGATTAATATTTATGATTTCTACAATATTTTTTTGTTGTAAAGCATATCTAATAGTATACCATGTCCCACCATGTTTTTCATGATTCCAACATGAAATAAGAACATTAGAATTATCTATCATTAATTCATTTCTTTTTATTAATTTTGCAATATGATACTCTCCTTCTATTGTATCTTTAACTTTATATTGTTCTACAGTATCAACATAAATAACCTCATCACATTTCGACTTCATAATATTATAAACTTCAATATCATTCTTTCTCCATTTTTTATATTGTTTTTCAAAAGGTATACAACCTATTATGTTAGTTTTTTGTCTACTAAACCATAATTCCTCAAAAGCTATTGTATCAAATCCTAATGCTAAACCATTATAAGCATTATTTATTTCACCATATTTATTTTCAACATAAGAAAAAACTTCTTGTAATTTATCTCTTAATATGTCATATTTTTTACTATAAATACTACCACCATATAATTTTTGAACCCTATGACCAGTGAAGGATATGTTAACCATATATTTCACCTACTTTTATTATATTTTTATTATCTAAAATTAAACATCCATTATCTGTTATTGCATAATTTAAAGTTTGTTTAAAAGAACAATCTAAAAATCTATTAAATTCTCTAAATAATTCTTCATGATTTTCTTTATCATAATGGACAAATAAGTTAACTATATCTATTAACCCTATTCCTTCATATTTCATTGGTATTGCATTTGTCATTACTACATAATATTCTAATAAGCATAATACCCCAGCTGACTCCCCTATTACAATTTTGTTATCCAATTGTTTTATTATATCTAATAATTTATATTTCTTTAACATCATCATTAGCATATCCATAGAACCACCAGTAAAATATATTACATCTGACGTATTTATTAGCCATTTAATGAGGTTTAAATTGTCTAAAGGAGTAATTACATTAAAATCTTTAATCCCATACTCTCTAAAGTGTTTAAAGTGTTTATTATAAAATTTACCATTATATTGTAAATCAGTTTGATTTTTAAATAAGTATTCTAAGTCACAAGCAAATGGAATACATGTTACTCTTGAATTAGGCTTTATATATTCTTTAACTTTATCATAACATTGCTTATCTTCTAAATAATTAGCATTAGATAATAATATATATTTATTCATATTAATCACCACCTTTTAATATATTTGTCTAAAGAATTGCAATGTATTTGAACAACGTGTGTTGTAAGTTATGATTATTTCAATTCCTTTATAAAATTCTCCACTTTTTATACGATATCCAGTTTCTTTAGCTAATTCATTAGCAAAACATTGTTGCATGATGCAACTGTTAGCTGATATACCAGTCTGCTCATAAAATTCTTTCCTTTTTTCTGTAAAAAATTTTTCATATATATCCATATTATCACTATCCTTTATTTATTTACTTATATTATACTACTACTCTTATTAAAAGTCAATATAACAAAAAAGAGTAGAGAAAAATCTCTACTCTTTATATGAAAAATATACTATTATCTTTATCAGCACAAATTATTTTAGTAGTTTTATTTGATTTTCTAAGTTCTTCTTCCATCTTATCTCTAAATTTATATTTACTATCATCGCTATGATGTATAACAATTAAATTAGTATTGATACCTTTCATCATTTTAATTATTTCTTTTCCTTGTATATGAGAAGACCATGTATTATATCTTATGACTTTAGCTTTCTTTTTAAATGACATATTTTCAATTTTAACTTCTTTAGTATTGTCGTTTAATAATAATCCTCCTACTGTTGTTGGAGCACAATAACCAATTATCATTATAGTATAATTACTATCTTCTATATTTGCTTTTAAATGATTTAATATTCTACCTATATTACACATACCAGCAGATGATATTACAATTTTTTGTTGTTCTTTATTAAGTGCTAAATTCATAGATGTCTCAAAGTCTTTTACAAAATGAAGTTTTTCCCATGATAATATTTGTTCAAATATGTCTTTATCTTCCTTGTTTAATATTTGTTTATAAACATCATTGATTTCCAAAGAAAGTTTACCATCTAAGAATATAGGAGTTTTAAAATTTGGGTCATTAGAAAAAGTATTATATAAGTAATATAATAAATCTTGAGTTCTAGCTTGAGCGAAAGCTGGTATTAAAATTGAATGACCTTGTTTTAATTCATTAATTATATCATCTTTCATTTTTTTTCTTTCTTTTTCAATATCTTTTGCATTAAATCCTCTTGATAAATCTGAATAAGTTGCTTCTGTTATTACTAAATTGGCATTTGATATAGTTTTAGTTTTTTTACGGAATGGTTGTTGATTATTAAAACTACCTGTATCTCCACTATAATATATTTTTTTTGTAACTCCACTTGGCATTTTAAAGAATAATTCTATTGAAGTTGCTCCTACTATATGGTTATTTGGCAAAAGTCTAAAGCTAACATATTCATTTAACTCATGTATAACATCTTCTTCATAAGTAGAAGTTTTTGATAACATTCTATATACATCGCTTTCAGTATAAAGAGGTTCTACCTTATATCCTTGATTACTCATTTGTCTACAATTTCTTTGTAATATATAAGCACCATCTATCAATAAAGGTTCAGATAATTCTTTATTCTCATAACCCATAATAAATTTATCTACATTATCTACTATAGCTGGTAGATTTCCTATATGGTCTAGTGATTTCAAAGATGTGAATGAGATACAAAACAAGCTTTTATTTGACCACATTCACAAACTTTTTCAACCACCCCCTTATTAACCACATATTCTTCTCTTAAAGCACCATTCATTTGAACCATACCACATTCAATAAGAACTTTTTCATAGTCTCCTTCTTTTGTTGGATATGATAAAAGTATAGATGTTCCAACAACACCATTATGACTTTCTCCTACAAATTCAACTATTACTTTATTTTTATTTTTCTTACTTATAATATATGGATTCTTTTTCTTCTTTTTCTTTTTCTTAATTACATTGAGATTTTCTTTTCTACAATCTAAAAAATCACCATTTATAAACTCTATTTTATTATCATTTCCTAATATATAATTTTGTAAAGTTGTATTTTTGCTTAGCACATCTCCAATAATACAAGAATGTTTTTTGTTCCATCTTACATTTTTACATGTTTTTACATCGTCTAAATCTATCAACACTCTTTCTTCAAGTTCTTCTTGGAACAAGGCATCATATAATACAATTTCAGCATAATCTTTATGTATTATTATTTCATTATTGTCAAATTCTGTTATAGGACTATCTGATATACAGAAACCATATTTCCTATATTCGTCCCAATGTTTTTTGCAAAGTCCATTTTTATTTTTTTTGCTTAATAATTTTCCACATTGGTTACAGTATTTTTTATTATCTTTGTTCATTTATTTCCCTCCATCCATACCCTAATACATATATTTTTACATTTTTAATAAAGTTATCAATCTTATTAATAAAATATTGAAAATTTCAATAAAATTAATTTATCAATCAATTTATCTAACTACAATAAATCTACTTTGAATGGATGTAACCCTACACCCTCTATTCCATCAGCAAATGCTTTAGGAAATACTTTTTTAATAATTTGATATGAGCCATTTACATCAGCATTTATTTTGATACCTTTGTTACTTATAAATAAGCCTCTGTATTTTCTTCTGCTCTTATTATAATTTTCTTTTATTGGTAATTCATCATCTAAAAATGAAGTCCCACTTGTATAGCCTTCTTCGGTAATAATTACTTGTATTCCAAATTCTTCTGCTTTATATTGTACTTTATTTATAAAACTACAATAAGGTATACTAATAAAATTTTGGTTTACCTTCTTATTCATATTACTATTTTGTTTCCAATTCTTGTTATTTCCTATAATTATAATATTGATTTCATTATTTCTACAATAGTCAACCACAAATCTACTAGCTTTATGAATATAATCTTCAACTTTATTATTTCGTTTAAATGTTAATGTTCTCATTCTATTAGTATAATCTAATTTATTAACTCTTTTTGCTATTGATTTATAATATGATATTTGTTTATTATAATATTGATTTATTGACTTTAGACCCTTACCATTTATTACTAATGGAATTAATCCACAATTATTAGTTATGGTTGCAAAGTTATCTAAACCTAAATCAATACCTATATATCTATTATTGTCAATTAATTGTTTAATATCATTAACTCTATAAACTACTTCAACAACAATATACTTATCTTTAGGTATAAATCTTACTTGTTGTAAATCGTTTACTTTTGTTTTTAAATAAAAACCTTTGAATATTTTAGGAAATTTAATTATGCCTTTATTGATTTTGCAATTTTGATTTGTTAATATTAAAATATTTCTACCATTTTTAGATTTATATTTAGGAAGTTTAGGTCTACCTAAATATTTATTTGGATTCTTTTTATAATCTTTAATTGATTGAAAAAATGATTTCCAATTTTTATCTAATAATTTTAAACATTGTTGAGCAGAACTACTTATTGGCATGTTCTTATAATCAAAATTATCACCTTCTTTTTTCAGCAATTTATCCAAATTATTATATCTAATCCATTTTCCGTTGTTAATAAATTCTTGTCTAATAATATAATTTGCATAATTATATAGATTTTTAGATTTATAACAAAATTCATCTAATAGACTATAGTATTTATTATTTGGTTTAATAATATGTTTTTCAACTCTATTGATTTTTATCACCTCCTTTATTATATAATACTAAGATAAGTGATAAAAATCAATAATATTTAATAAAAATTTTAATATATTTTACATATATTAAATAAGTCAAACTCTTTATAATTATTTATTTACTTATATTATACTATTGCTATTATTAAAAGTCAAGGAGTAAATTTTATTTCACTTCCCTTATCTTATTTGCTAAATAATTAGTTTGCAAAAAGTAATCACCTAGACTATGTGCAAATAATATTTTTAATAACATTTAAACCTCCTAATAAAATCTTATTTTCTTATTGTATATCCTTTATCCTTTATATTTTCTAATTTTCTACCACAGATAGGACAAAAGTTAATTTCTATATTTATTTCAGGTACATGAGGACTATCAAAATCTATATCTAATCTATTACCATCCATCACATCAATGTAAGCTCCTGTATCAGTAACCATATAACTATCACTGTTACATAAAAAACATTTTTCCATATTCAACATTCCTCCTTTTATTTATCTTATTTACTTATATTATACTATTACTATTATTAAAAGTCAAGGAGTAGAAATTAATCTACTCCTAATTCTGCAATATTTGTATTAAAATTTTCATTTAAGTATTCACGCAAAATATGCCTATGGCAAAAATCAGTAGACTTTTCATAGCATAATAGCACAATTTCCGTATCTGTAATTCCTTCATAATCATATAAGTCTTCAAGTATTTGCTCTAAGTCTAACTCTTTTAATTTATCAGTATACGCATTTATAAAATCTTCTTGTGACATTTTGTTGTTCTTTAGTTTAAAAACATTGTCACTAGATGGAGCTAATAATTTATATTCCATATAATACTCTTCTCTATCTAAGAACCATTTAGGCAAACTGGTTGAAATTAATACAGGCATATATCTATTCTTTTCTTCTTTTGGCAACCTAGAAAATTTCGCATAATAACTAGTCTTCATAAAATTCCTCCTTTTATTTATTTAATTTTCTATATTCATATTCTTCTTTATTTAATTCTTCTATTTCTTCTTCATTAAGTAAATGATATTCATCACACCATATTTCAAACTCTCCATTTTGTACCCACTTTGTTTTAATTATTGTATTTCCGTCTTTATCTGTTGTTTCAACTTCTTTTTTTTCTTTTTTTGCCTTTTGGAACATATGATATACATTAATTACACTAAATGCTTTAAACGGTTGTGCTTCATAAAATCCTTCACCAACTTTTACCTCCATAGTTTTTCCAGTGCTTATATTAAAAATCCATGCTTTTTTATTCTTAAATTTAGTTACAACGTCAATAACAATACAAGTTGATGAATCATAATCTTCAAAATAATAATTACATTCTCCAGTCATTTCAAGATTAATTTTAACTTTATCTATTGATGGCATTTCGCTATCTTCTATGTTCGACATTAATTCATTACATAATTCTAATGCTTTTTCTACTTTATATTGTTTATATTTATCTTCTTTACTCTTTTCAGTTGCATATTTTTCTATTATTTCTTTAGGGTATGGTAAATTAATTTTATTAAATGATACTTCACCTTTTTTACTTTTTATTTTTTTACTTATTATATTTTCATATAACTTTATTATATCTAATAATTTTTGAGATTTACCAAATTCCTTGAAGAAATCTATTGATATCAGTATATTGAGTTGTCTTGAGTTTATAGATGTTTTATCATTTAAATCAATAAGTAAATCCATAAAACTATCATATTTATTATCTTTTAACATATATAATTCTTGTGATACTTGTTCGTTCATATATTTTATACTAGCCATACCTTTATATATAGAGTTACTTTCTTTATCCATAAAATATTCAGCTTTAGAATATCTAAATTTAGGAGGTAATAATTTTATATCAAAATAGCTTAATTCTTTTATTAGTCTATTTGTTCTAGTTGAATCATCGGAATAAATAGATAGGGCAACTGTATAATACTCAAGAGGATAATGTGATTTTAAAAATGCACCATATAGACTATCATAAGCATAAGAAAGTGAATGTGAAGCATTGAATGAATATTTTGAAGCATCATTAACTACTTGCCATGTTTCTTCAAAGCCATCTATTGAACCAACTTTATTTATCCAACCTTTTTTTAATTTTTCTTCTAGTTCTATTAATTCTTTTTCTTTAAATTTTTTCTTTGATATTTTTTTTATAATTCCATATGTTTCAGGTTCAGGAATACCTAACCATATTAAATATTTCATAATAGATTCTTGATACATTAAATAATGATAACTATCTTTTAATAAATTATCTAATTCTTTTACACCTGTTGTATATGGTTTTCTTTCTATAAAATTATCTAATAAAGAAGCAAATCCAGGTCTAATAGATGCGACAAAAGCACTCATCTCAGCTACACTAGAAACTTTATATCTTGATACTAAATTGGTTGCAAAATCTGAATCAGATTGATTTATTGTACAAGTTATCTTATCTTCATATATTTTAAATGTTTTTTCATCTAACATTTTTTCTAATTCTTTAATAGTAGGTATTTTAATTTTAGCTAATTCACAAGTTTTTCTTATTAAAGTCCAAACGGTAACTGCAAGATACGTTAATACCGTTCCTTTCGGAATACTTTAACACTTATTTAAAAGTCGGACTAGACTATACCTTTATCTTCGACATTACTCGTTAAGATATGCCTATTATAGTCGTTGAAGGTTAATATGTTTATTATTTAATTATTTCATTTATAAAAATTTTATATTTTCTATCCAAATAAATATTTGCATCTTTATATAATATATAATAAATTTCTTTTATTTTATTAAAATTTCTAGTTACACAAGTATAAGTATAATCTCCTTCTTTTTTTATTTTTGTATCAAATTCTAAATAATTTTGTATAAAAATACAAGTTTCTTTTGTACCAGTATAACCAAAATGATATTGAGGATTTTTTAAATAATTATAATGATATACTTTTATACTACCATCACCATCAAACATACCTCTCACAAAATGATTTAATAATTCTTTAGGTATAAAAGATAAAATTCTATTGATATCAATTTTATAACTTTTTCTATTTGTAAAACCAATATTTCTTAAATCATCACAAAGTTGTTTACAACCTATACTTATACTTGGATTTCCATCTTTGTTATATTTTATAGGATGGGTACTTTTAAGGGATTTTTTAAATTTTTCTATTTCATCTAAATCTTTCATACATAACATTACTTTATTTCTTTTAGATATATGTCCATCAGCTAATAATAAACCTAGCCAATATGCTTTTTCTTCTGTATCAATTGTTGAGAAATAATTTTCATCTACTTCATAAATACCATTATATCTTTTTCTTAATTTTATATCCCATCTTTTAAATTGTCTTTGTATTGTCGACCCATCACAATTATAAATTTTTCCTATTTGGATAGTACTTAATTTTTCTTTAAAATATAAATTTAATATATTATCTTTTTCTTTATCCCAAAATTCAAATCCACCATTACTTTTATGCAATATTTCATCTCCATTTATTTTATTTAATAAACATATTATTTCCCTGCTGATTATCCATTCATTCACCCTTAGCACCTCTTACAAGGCTTTTATTTCAGCTTAGGTAATCCTTATAATTTTTTCTGCTTTCGCAACCATCAAGCTTAATGTTACCATTTACTTTGTGGTTTATAAGGCTTTAGGAACTCCCAGCAATTTAAGGCATCATAATCTACATAATTTCTTATATAGACGACTATTAAATTAATCATTCTTTAGATATTTATAAACATCACAATTATAACCATCTAAATTACAACATATTCCTTCTTTAGTTTTTATTAAACCAATTTCTTCCGAAACATTTTTATCATATAATAACATTGAGCAAGGTGATTCTGATATACTTTCCACTACTCCTTTAAATACTTTTGAATCTTTTATTATTTTTCCCCAATATTCGTCATTTTCATATTGTTCTAAATTTTTAGCTATTTCATCGTATTTACTAACGTGCATATCATTTGCTTTACACCATAATCTAAAAGCAGATGAATCTTGTAAAGGTTTATATGATAAAATCCAAGCACAATTTTCTTCACCTAATAAATCTTTAGTTGCTTGTATAAAAACTGAACGGTCTTCAGTATTTAAATCAACATCGGGTAATGAACGTGTACCTAATATACGTTCTATACTCATAAATCTAGTTGGATACAATGGAACTGGTGCAGATAATCTATCTATTTCTGTTAAACCTAACAATTTATTTATAAGAAAGCTTACAGCTGAACCTCTTCCTGTCTTAGTTAATAAACCATTATATTCATTTATTGCTCTTTGGCATATTTTATAATCTAATATAAAATAATCTTCCATATGTGTTTTTTCAATTATATTAAATTCATATCTTATAGCTTCTAAATATTCATCCCATCTCTCTTTAGGTATCGTATTTCTTATTTCCATCCATCTTTTATTGATTATATTTTTTAATTCTTTATTTGGATTATTTGATATTGATGGCATTTTAATTTCTTTGTCTAATATAATATTTTCACATTCGTCAAAAATTAAAGTATTATTAATTGCATCTTTTATTTGCTCTTCATTTAATATATTTTGTTTATTATATCGTTCTATTATAGTTTCTACATCAGGATAATCTAATATAAAGTTTGTTTCTTCTTTATATATGATGCCTTTTGCTTTAAGAAATAATTCTCTATAAATATAATCTTGTGGATTAATATAATGTGAATCGTTACCATGAATAATATTAATATTATATTTTTCACTTAAGCATAGAATTTTTTTATTAAGATTTTTTTGTATATCTTCATTATGGTTTTGAACTTCTAAATAAAAATTATTACCAAAATATTCTTTCATTTTTATAATCCAATCGTCTAAGCCTTCATCATTTCTTAAACGACCAGCAACACAAGCAGTTGTTATAATTGTATTATTTGGATTAATACTAAATAATAATTCATCATCTATTCTATTTTTATAATATACCCCATCTATATTGCTATAGGATAATATTCTATTTAAGTCTCTATATCCATCTTTATTTTTTGCTATTATAACTAAGTGATAATTAGAGTTATCTTTTTCTTTTCTATCTTTAACATAATATGCTTCTGCACCAACTACCATTTTAATACCTTTATATGATTTATCGCATGTATCTTTATATTTACATTTTTCACAATTATGTTTTGTATATTCATTATTTTCTTGAGTAAGTTTTACACATACTTCACTACATAAAGTATTTGCTTCATATACATTACCTTGATAACCATGTTCAGTAGTAAAATATATTGCATCTTTACCATCTAATTCAATTGCTCTAACTATATATTCTATTGGTTTAGTAACCACATCTAAACTTTTAATATTGCTATATATTTTATGTGAATGATAATTATTACATCTCATATATATTCTCCCTTCCTTCCTTTATATATATTATACTATAAATTTTATTAAAAGTAAAATAGGATAGAGAATTTATCTCTATCCTTAATAAATTAATATATTAATATAATATTATCTAAATATTTTCCATTATTATTGACAGTCAATGGTAATAGATAGTGAATTATTATATTAATATTTATATTAATATCACTATCACCTATACAATCAATAAAAACTTGGTCAACTCGCATACCTTTAATTTCTTCTATATTATAATCTTTTTTTATTATTATTAGAATTTTTTCTTGATTACCTATTAAACAATCTATAATTATTTTATTAGGTATTTTTCTTATATTCATAATATCCATACAATCCATATATGTGACTATTGCCTTATGGATTGTACTATAAGTTTCCTCTATATCCGATGTTATAAATAATAATGTTCCATGATTTTTTTCTCTAAATACCCAATAATTATCTAATAATTTTTCAAAGGTTCTAACTCTTTTACTTTTTCTAATGTGTAATACACTATCACAATATTGAAATAATTCTTTTTTCATTTTTATATAACTCCTCCCTTTTATATGAAATTTTATTTAAAATGGTATGTTTTTATCTTTTTTCTTTCTATCTTTATCAATATGAGTTTTTGCACTCTTTATTCCAAAGCAAGGTTTTTTGCGAAAATCATCCCACTCAATAGTTACCACCATTTCATCTATTATTATATCAGGTCTTCCAAATATACCTTTCATTTCTTCTTCACATAAAAAGTCTTCTTTAAATACCCTAGAACAAAATTCTTTTTTAAATGTTATACCATCTATATCAAATGTTAATAATGTTGGATATGGATTTTTTATATTTGCAGGCTTAATTTTTAAATTAGACAAAATAAAGGTTGGCTTAGGGCAAAACGTAAACCACAATGGTTTTAAATCAACTATTTCATTCATTTGTTTAAATGATATAGTATCTAAATCTATTGCACAATCTATATTTATTGCTACATCTTCTACTTCTACATCTTCCATAACTTTATCAATTCTTTTTTTTACTCTTCTTATATTACTATAATCTGTTTCTACACCAGCAGAACCATTATGTCCTTTTACAGTAAGTATTTCTGTCGATTCAAGAATTGATTTAAAATCATCTATACCATATGTTCTCATACTACCTATTAATTTATCTTTTTTAGACGAAGCAGATAATAATACAACAGGTTTTTTATATATATCAATTAAATTAGTGGCTATTAATCCAGTTATTCTCTTGTCTACTAATTTTCTTTCTTCATCTATTATTGTCAAAACTTTACTATCATTACAATTATTTTCTTCTATATATTTTTCACAAAGTTTTATGCAT
>OIGD01000253.1_pt1 | contig 71196 bp, 60 predicted proteins | sample 1582211 | NCBI WGS metagenome assembly OIGD01 (sample SAMN04414078, study PRJEB24778) | human gut metagenome | material: faecal | host: Homo sapiens
CTTTGGGATTATGTATATTTTTTTTTATATTTTCCCGAAAAATATTGACACTATCAAATAAAAAAAAGTAATTGACAGTAGATAATTTTAATAGTATTATAGAAGTATAAGAAGTAAAAAGGGGTGAAAATATGGAAAATAAAAGCGATAAAGATTGGTTAGTAACATTACTATTATGTATATTTGTAGGTTATATAGGAATACATCGTTTCTATGCTGGTAAAATTGGTACAGGAATATTACAATTATTAACAGCTGGTGGTTGCGGAGTTTGGACATTAGTAGACTTAATAATGATTATAACAGGTAAGTTTACAGATTCAGAAGGAAGACTTATTGAAAATAAATAATAAAAAAGTAATGAATAGAATATTTATATGTTTATGTATAAATATTCTATTATTATTGTTGTTGTATAATTTACCAATAGAAACTAATTATAGTTTATGCATATATAAAAATATAACAGGAAAAGAATGTTTTAATTGTGGAATGACACGAGCATTTCTATCAATAGTTCATTTAAATTTTAAACAAGCAATTAATTATAATTGGAAAGTTGTTATTATATTTCCATATACAGTAATAATATATATAATAACATGGTATAAATATATATTTAATAATAATAAAAATAAATGTTCTTAAGTGAAGATTTTTGAGTTTGACAAATAAACATAATAATAGTAAAATAATATTAAATTAATGTAAGAGTGGGGTGAATAAAATGGAGCAAAAAGTCAGAGGTTTATTAGCATATTTATTTGGATGGATTGGTGGATTAATAGTTTTATTAGCATTCAAAGATAATGATGATAGAACTAAATTTAATGCTTGTCAATCTATAGTTATTTCAGCAATTGGTATGGTATGTTCTTTTGTTATAGGCTTAATTCCTTATGTAGGATTTGTAGGTTCATTAATTAGTGTATTAGTTTTCGTATTACAAATAATAGGAATGGTTAAGGCATATAAGGAAGAAGAATACGAATTACCAGTAATAAGTGACTTAACAAGAAATATTTTTAAAAGTCAATTATCAAAATAATTTATTGTGGATGTTTACTCTATAACATTTTTGTCTTATTTGGAATAGATATTAACAGTACACAATTTGAAGGCAGATAACTTAAGTTATCTGTTCTTTATTTTTACTTTATGTTAATACCTTACCAAGTTTAGTGTATGTTTTTTATTATTTTTTAATTTTTTCATTGTGAATTTTTAGAAAATTAGTAGAAATTCAAACAGAAAATCCCAACAGAGTACTTGAAAAAAAGCGTATTTTAGTATAGAATAGTATAAAATTATAATTAAGAAAAGGTGATATTATGAAAGTAATTTTATTAGACAATATAAAAGGTGTAGGAAAAAAAGATGAAGTTATAAATGCTAGTGATGGTTATGCTAGAAATTTTTTATTTCAAAAAAAATTAGCTGTTGAGGCAAATGCTGAAAATATGAGCAAATTGAATAATAAAAAGAATTCAGAAAAACATAAAAAAGATGTTGAAAAATCTAATGCTGAGGCAATTGCAAATAAGATGAAAGAAATTAGTGTTGTAATTAAAGTTAAAGCAGGGGACAATGGGAAAATTTTTGGCGGAGTTACTGCTAAAGAAATTTCAGAAAGTTTAAAACAACAATTTAATATTGATGTAGATAAAAAGAAAATTGTTTTAAACGAAAATATTAAAAATTTAGGAGTATTCAATATTTCTGTTAAATTATTTGAAGGTGTTACTGGAAATCTTAAAGTAAATGTTGTTAATCAATAATTGCTGAAGCAAATAGAAAAGTAGCTGTAACAACTGAAAATAGTGGCTGAAAAGAATAAATAAAAAGGAAGTAATAAATATGGATTTTAATAAAGTACCACCACATGACCTAGAAGCCGAACAAGCTGTAATAGGTAGTATGCTTACAGATAAAGATGCTGTAATATCAGCAATAGAAGTACTTTCAGATTACGATTTTTATAGAGAAGATAATAAAATAATTTATTCTGCAATATTAAATCTATATAATAGAGGAGAACCTATAGATATTATAACTTTGAAATCAGAACTTGCATCAATGGGAAAACTAGAAGCTATTGGTGGTTTGGAATATTTAGTAGAGTTGCCAGAAAAGGTTCCAACAACAGCGAATGTTGATAAATATATTAAAATTGTTGAGGAAAAATCAACATTAAGAACTTTAATAAGAACAGCAAATGAGCTAATAACACTAGGTTATGATCCAACACAAGAAGTAGAAGAATTGATGGATAATGCTGAAAAAAAGATTTTTAATGTTATGCAAAGCAGAAATCAAAAAGGATATAGTTCTATGAAAGATATACTTGTTGATACATTTGTTGAATTAGAGGAGTTGTATAATAGAAAACAACATGTAACAGGTGTTCCAACAGGTTTTTTAGATTTAGATTATAAAACTGCAGGGCTTCATGGTTCAGATTTAATTCTAGTTGCAGCAAGACCTGCTATGGGAAAATCAGCATTTGCACTTAATATAGCAACTAACGCAGCTGTAAGAGCTAAAACTCCTGTGGCAATTTTTAGCTTAGAGATGTCAAAGGAACAAATGGCTAACAGAATTTTGTGTAGTGAGGCACTGGTTGATAGTAATAAGGTAAGAACTGGTAAAGTTGAAGATGATGATTGGGTTAAACTTGCGCAAGCTTCTGGAATTCTTTCAGAGGCACAGATATTTATTGATGACACTCCTGGTATATCAATAATGGAAATCCGTGCAAAGTGTAGAAAAATGAAGTTAGAAAAAGATATTGGGTTGGTTGTAATAGATTATTTGCAATTGGTTCAAGGAAGCAGTAAAAGAGGGGCAAGTCGTGAGCAGGAAATTGCTGAAATTAGTCGTTCACTTAAAATTTTGGCTAAAGAGATTAATGTTCCTGTAATTGCGCTGTCACAGTTATCTCGTGCACCAGAACAAAGACCAGATCATAGGCCTATGCTTTCAGATCTTCGTGAATCTGGTTCTATTGAGCAGGATGCAGATATTGTTATGTTTTTGTATAGGGATGATTATTATAATCAGGATAGTGAGAAAAAGAATGTTGCTGAGGTTATTTTGGCAAAGCATAGAGCTGGTTCAACTGGTACGGTTGAGTTGGCTTGGTTGGGAAGTTATACGAAGTTTGCTAATTTGGAGCAACATATGTAGGAAAATTTTAATAAAATCTGCATTGGATTGAGTGATGCGGGTTTTATTTTTTTGGGGAGCACCGAGAGAAAAAATTATTATTTTTGAAAAATAAAATAAGCTATATTATTTTTTATGATTCTATTGAGTATGGAATTAATCTTTTTTTCTCAACAATATTATGTTAAGGAATTTTTCTTGCATATGTATGAAATTCGTGGTACAATAATAGTTAAATTTCTAAGAGACAATACCTTTTGTGTATTTGTAAAAAAGTAAAAGAAAGATAATGGAAAGAGGAAAAAATGAAAAATAAAGTATTAAATACTATAAAGAAATATAATCTAATACAAGAAAATGATAAGATTGTAATTGGTGTTTCAGGTGGACCTGATTCAATGTGCCTTCTACACATTTTAAACGGATTAAAAGAAAAATTGAATTTTGAAATTGTTGTGGCACATATTAATCATATGATACGCAAAGAAGCTGAGGAAGAAACACAATATGTTAAAAATTTTTGTGATAAATTAGGTATTAAGTGTTATATAAAAAGAATCGATGTTATAGATAAATCTAATAAAGAAAAAATTGGAACTGAAGAGGCTGGAAGAAAGGCTAGGTATGATTTTTTCGAAGAGGTTTTAAATATTGTTAATGCAAATAAAATAGCTACTGCACATAATGAAAATGATAATGCTGAAACAGTGTTGATGAATATTTTTAGGGGAGCAGGAACTTCTGGGCTTAAAGGTATAGAGCCAATAAGAGATAATAAATATATTAGACCAATTATTGAATGTGAAAGAAGTGAAATTGAGGAATATTGTAGGGTTAATAAATTACAACCTAAAATTGATAAAACAAATTTTGAAAATGTGTATACAAGAAATAAAATTAGAAATGTTTTAATTCCTGAAATAAAAAAAGAGTTTAATCCTAATATAATAGAGTCATTAAATAAATTGTCTATTTTAGCAAGGCAAGAAAATAATTTTATTCAAGAGTATGCAAAAAACATTATGGAAAATGAGTTGATTGTAGAAAAAGATTTAGAAAATTTGCAACAAAGTAGAAATGAAAAGCAAAATAATAAAATATGCAGAGAGCAAATGGAAAAAGAGAAAATAGCAAAAGACAAATTACAGAAAGAGCAAATGCAAAAAAATCAAATAGAGAAAGAAGAAATACAGAGAAAGCAATTGCAGAAAGAGCAGACATCAAAAGAAAAAACGCAGAATAACAAAAGTATAGTTCTAAATCTAAAAAAATTTAATCAATTAGATGATGTAATAAAAAACAGAATTGTATTAGAAACTATTCAAAGAGTTTTAGGTTCGACACAGGGAATTGAGAAAATCCATGTGGATGATATTGTTAAATTATGTTCTAAAAACATAGGGAATAAGTACTTAACGCCAAATAAAAACATAAAAGTTCTTGTTAAGGATGGAAATATTACTTTTATGTTACAATAGAAAAACAAACTTCGTATTTCCGTAGTGAAGTAAAAATTTTGTAGAATTTTGTAATGTGAAAGTTTGATGAATGGCTTGAAATAAGGGTAAAATTATGTTATAGTTTCTAATAGATTTTTAGACACATAAGGAGGGAAAATTTTGAAAAATAGTATAAAAACATTAGCAATTTGGTTAATAATTGGTATAATTTTCATAGTACTTATTTCTTCAATTTTAGAAAACGGTGATAGAAAACTTTCATATTCAGAATTAGTAACAAAAATAGAAGCAAATGAAGTTGAAAATGTAGAAATTGACTCATCTGGTCAATCTGCAATTATAAAATTGAAAAATGATAATATAGAAAAAGAAGTTAATATACCAAATATCGAAAATTTTATGAATACATTAACAGAACCTATGAAAAGTGGTCAAGTCAATGTAGTAGAAAAATCTGAGTCATGGTTTATGGTTGTGTTAGGTTTATTAACACCATTTGGAATATTGATAATATTCTTTATCTTCTGGTTTATTTTAATGAACAGAAGTCAGGGTACTGGAAAAACAATGTCTTTTGGAAGGAGTAAAGCAAAATCTATAAATGAATTAGATAAAAACAAAATAACTTTTGCAGATGTAGCAGGTGTTGATGAAGAAAAAGAAGAGTTACAAGAAATAGTGGAATTCTTAAAAAACCCAAAAAAATTTACAGATATGGGTGCTAGAATACCAAAAGGTGTATTATTAGTAGGACATCCAGGAACAGGTAAAACATTATTAGCAAAAGCTGTAGCTGGCGAAGCAGGAGTTCCTTTCTTTATAATAAGTGGTTCTGATTTTGTGGAAATGTTTGTAGGTGTTGGGGCATCTAGAGTTAGAGATTTATTTGAACAAGCTAAAAAAAGTGCTCCATGTATAATATTTATAGATGAAATTGATGCAGTAGGACGTCAAAGAGGTGCAGGTGTTGGTGGAGGACATGATGAGAGAGAACAAACATTAAACCAATTACTTGTTGAAATGGATGGCTTTGCTGAAAATGAAGGTGTAATAGTTTTAGCTGCTACAAACAGACCTGATATTTTGGATAAAGCTTTATTACGTCCAGGTAGATTTGATAGACAAATTGTTGTGCCTGCACCAGATGTTAAGGCAAGAGAAGAAATATTAGAAGTTCATGCTAGAAAGAAAATGATAGGGTCAGATGTAGATTTAAAGACAATAGCAAAAAATACTTCAGGATTTTCCGGAGCAGATTTAGAGAATGTATTAAATGAAGCTGCATTACTTGCTGCAAGAAGAAATAAAACAGAAATTAATATGGCTGAAATAGAAGATGCTATGGTAAAAGTTACTATGGGACCTGAAAAGAAAACAAGAGTAAGAAGTGAAAAAGAAAATAAATTGGTTGCATATCATGAAGCAGGTCATGCTGTTGTAAGTAGATTTTTACCAACACAAGATGCCGTACATCAAATTTCAATTGTGCCTAGAGGAATGGCTGGAGGTTATACTATGTATAGACCAACAGAAGATAAATCTTTTATGTCTAAATCTGAAATGCTAGAACAAATAGTTTCACTTTTAGGCGGAAGAGTTGCAGAAAAGCTTATATTAGATGATATTTCAACAGGTGCAAGCAATGATATAGAAAGAGCAACTAAAATAGCACGTTCAATGGTTACTAAATATGGTATGAGTGATAGAATTGGAACAATAATGTTAGGAAATAATCAAGAAGAAGTATTCTTAGGAAGAGATTTTTCACAAGGAAAAGAGTATTCTGAAGAAACAGCTGGTATTATAGATGAAGAAGTTAAATCTATTGTAGATAATGCTTATAATACTGCTCTTGAAATATTGAAAAACAATATTGAAAAACTTCATGCTGTTGCAGGAGTATTATTAGAAAAAGAAAAAATTGATGGAGATGAATTCGAAGCAATTTTCGCTTAGGAAATTCAAGAGTTTAAAAGATTTCATAAAAAAAGAACTGTTCTATAAAAGGAACAGTTCTTTTTTTATGAAGTAAAATATCCTACGGAAATTTGTAATAAACAGGTTTAAACTATTCAAAAAATAAGTTAAATAAAGTCAGGAAATAACCTATTTAAAAATTAAATCTAAAAATTAATATAAACTTAATATATATACATATAAATTGGTTAATTATGGTTTCCGTAAAGGTTTGGTCAAAACAAAAAGACAAAATGCAAAAACAAGGTATTGATATAAATTTTTCTTATACTTATAATGAATTCAAACTAAAATTTAATCAAAGGAGAAGAAAAATGAAAAGAAAGAAATTCATAAGTCTAATTTCAGTTTTGCTAATTTGTTTAATGGCATTTATAGCAATATCAATTAATTACAAAGTTAAAGGATATACTGAACAAGTAGACGGTATTACATGGTATTATACTATAAGTGGTAATAATGCAGTAAATGTATATGTTGCTAGTGGTACTCCATCTGGAACTTTAACTATACCAGAAACATTAGGAGGTTACACAGTAACAAGTATTAGAGGTGTTGCAACAAGTGCTAGTGCAAGTGGCAAAAATATTTTAGGAGCTACTACTAATAATACAACTATTACAAAAGTAGTAATTCCAAATACTGTAACAAGTATAGGTAATAATACTTTTTCAAAATTTAATGCACTTACAGAAATTGATATACCAGATTCTGTAACAAATATTGAGCAATATGCATTTTATAATTGCCAAGGCTTGAAAAAAATTAATTTTGGAAGTAATAGTAATTTACAAATTATTAATAATTATGCATTTAATAATTGTTATAAATTAGAAAAATTAAATATGCCAAATACGGTTACAACTCTTGGAAGTTATTCTTTTGGTAATTGCTCAGGATTGAAAGAAATAACTCTTTCAAATAAACTTGAGATAATAGGTGCACAAGCTTTTAATAATGCTTCACAAATATCAAATGAATTAATAATTCCAGATACAGTAACACAAATAGGTGATTATGCATTTTATAACAATAGAAAAATATCAGGAAATTTAGTTATTCCAAGTAGTGTAAAAAGTATAGGACAAAGAGCTTTTAATGATTGTCAAAATATACAATCATTAACATTAAATGAAGGAATTAATTCAATAGGTAGTTATGCCTTTCAAGGTTGTTCAGGAATAAAAGGTGATTTAATAATACCAGATTCTGTTACAGTATTAGGTGCAAATGCTTTTGCAACATGTAGTAGTATTGATGGTACAATAAGAATTGGAAGTGGAGTAAGAACTATAGAAAATTATACATTTAGTGCATGTACTAATGTATATAAAATAATTGTAGGACCAAATGTAACAAGTATTGGATATGGTTCATTTCAAGGGTTTGAAGATATATGGATTGAAAATACAGAAGAAAATGTAAGTGTTAATACAAATTTTGCAGGATATGATAAAACTGCAACAATCCACTGGTTAGGAGAGACACATAAAATAAATGTATCTGTTCCTCAAGGTGTAAAAGTTATTAATGTAAATACATCTTCAGAAATGACAACTGGTGATTATGAATGTGATTCTTCTTTCGAATTTAAAATAGATGTAGATAATAGTTACAATTATAACAATTTAAAATTAGTAATAATGGAAAACAATGATGAGAAAAATGCAAGGATTTACGATGTGAATTCTGCTGATACATATAAGATAGACAGGTTAACTAAAGATCATTTTATAGGTGTTCAAAACTTGGAAACAGGTTTGGATTTAAGTTTAAGAACATTTATTACAGAAATAAATAGAGAAAAAGTTACAGATTCAAGAGAACCTGTTTCAGAAATGGAAAATGGTGATTTTGTATATGCACATACAAAAAATCCTATCAAAGTAAAAAAAGGAAATTTTATAACATATAAAATTCGTGTATATAATGAAGGAATGACAGATGGAACAGCAAACAAAATCAGTATGTATATTCCTGAAAGTTTAGAGCTTGTAGAAACAAATAAAACAAACATAACATATAAATGGGTAAAAGAATTTGATGGAAAAATATCTTCAACATATTTAGCTAATAAAAGTGTAAAAGGATATGTAGGATTAGGTGCACCAAAATATGAAGAATTAGAAGTTTTATTACAAGTAAGTTCTGATGTAACAACAGATGAAGAGATAAGATTATTAACATTATGCCAAATAGAAGAGCAAAGTGCACAAGATGCAGATTCAACACCTGGAAGTATAAGTACTTTACCTTCAAAAGATTATAAAGAACAAGAGAGTAAACAATCAACTAATTTATCATACATTAAAGGTATAGAAGATGATGATGATTTTGAAAATGTTGTTTTAGAAGGAAAAATTAAAGTTGATTACAAAATAAGAATAAATAAAATTGATAGTGATACAAAAGAATTATTAGCAGGAGCAAAATTCAATTTATTAGACAAAGATGGAAATGTTTTAAAAACAAGTGTTACAACACAAGAGGGTGTTTTAGATTTTGGAATGATGACAACATTAGGTGAAGGTGATGATATTTATTATATAGAAGAAGTTGCAACACCTGAAGGATATGTTGTTTTAGAAAGAACTAAAATAAAATTAGTTGTAACTAAAACTTTAGTTGATGAAAATCAAGGTACATATTCAGTAAAAGTTGTTTGCGAAGTTTTAGATTTTAGACTAGATACAACAAGATATGAATTCATTCCTATTTTCACAGCAGAACAATTTAGAAAAATTGGCTCAGGTGAAACTATAAAAATAGATGGTGTTAATTATGAATACAAAGCAGATGGTAATTACAAATTAATGTCAGATATTGATGCAAGCAATATTGAATGGGAACCAATTCAAACACCATTCAAAGGAATTATTGATGGTAATAATCATAAAATAATCAACATGCATTATTCATCTGATTCAGATGTTAATATTAAAGAAATCGGTATGTTTAGATATGTTGATGGTATTATTGAAAACTTAGAATTAGAAAATGTTCAAATTCATATAAAAGGTATTGCAGAAGATGCAACAGGAATAACAAACTATTCTGGTGTTGGTGCTATTGCAGGTGTTATGGGAAAAGGGACTATAAGAAATTGTAAAGTTTCAGGTTCAATAACAGCATCAACAGATAATATAGGAGGTTTTGTTGGACATACAATTCCATATGTAAAACCACAAGATGATAATGATGAGGAAAATAAAGATAAAAATCAAAATGGTATTATAAAAATTCAAAATTGTACTAATAATGCATCAGTAACAGGTGAACAAACAACAAAAACAGTAAATGAAAGTACAGTTGATGTTAAACCTTCAAATATTGGTGGACTAGTAGGTTGCGCATTAAGTTCTATTAGTATAGGAGATTGTACAAATAATGGAACAATAACATGTTGTAATTACAATGTTGGTGGTTTAGTTGGATATGTAAAACCATGTGATTATGAAGAAGTAAATATAACAGCTGATTTTGATGAAACTGAAAAAGTAATTGAATTAGTAGTTAAAAATACAAGAACAACAGGAAAATATGAATTAGTACTAGAAACAATAGATGCAAAAACATTAGGATTAATAGAAGGTGCAGTATACACAATTTTAGATAAAAATAGAAATTCTGTTCATGGTTGTGAAAATGTAAAACTTGTTGATGGAAAATTAAAAGTTGCAACAATAGATATTAATACTTTAGGTATAGATACATATTACATTAAAGAAGTTGAAACAGTACCAGGATATAGTAAATTAACAGGTAATATAAAACTTGAAGTTAGAAGATATTGGGATAGTGAAACAGAAAGCTTTAAAGTAAGTGTTGAAAAAGGAAATTTATCTGATGATGAATATAAGGAAGATGTGCCAAGTGAAAGCGAAGAAAACATTCCTAGTCAAACAGGTTCAATATTCACAAAAGTAAATTTTGAAAATGTATCATTTAATACATGCAAAGCAGAATTTAAAGGATGTATTAATAATGGCGAAATTAATAGTACATATATGAATGCTGCTGGAATAGTTGGTACAGCTCATGATTTCCTAAGTATAGAAGATTGTGAAAATAAAGGAAATGTACAAGCTATAGGTTTTGGTAAAGCTAGTGGTATAGTTTCTGAAATACAATCTTGGAAAACAAATAAGTACATTGAAATTAAAAACTGTAAAAACTCTGGAGAAGTTACAAGCAAAGGTACATATGGTTCAGCAGGTGGTATTGTATCACAATCTTTATGTGATATTAAGATAAACAACTGTTATAATACAGGAAAAATAGCAGGTACTGCAGGTTCATGTTCTGCAGGAATATTAGCAGATGCAAATGGTATAATTTTCATAGATGAATGTAGCAATGAAGGTGAAATTATTGCTGAAAATGAAAGTAATTCATGGGGAGATGTAAATTGTGTTGCAGGTGGTATATTAGGTAAAAATGCTACCATAAGTGAATATTCTAAAATAAATGGAATTTCAACACAAAAATCTGATAATTATACAAAAATAACAAATTGTGAAAGCAAAGGAAATATATCAAGTAATTGTCATACTGGAGGAATAATAGCAAATGCTATAGCAGATACTGTCCAAGTAGTAAACTGTAATGTTGAAGATATATTTATACATGATACATATGCTGGTGATAAAGGTGGAATTATAGGATTACTTGGTTCAGATAATATTGAAGTTAAAGATTGTAATATCAATAATGTTGATTTAGATAGAACAAGCGAAGTTACAGGAAATACGTATGGAGCTACAGGTGGTGTTATTGGTAATATGTGTAAATATGCAATGTATAACGACCAGTCTGATATGAACTCTGTAAAAATAATGAATTGTAAAGTTGCTAATTCAAATATAAAAACACAAGGAAAAGAAGCAGCAGGAATAGTAGGATGTGCTTATGGCTCAAGAGAAGTTACAAATATATCAATTACTGATTGTGTTGTTGATAATTGTGATGTATTAAATAGAGATACATATAGTACATATTCAGCATCTGGTGGAATATGTGGCGTATTATATGAGGCAGGAAATATTAATATTAATAATAATATAGTAAATAAAACTTCAATAGAATCTTCATTAGGTACTAGCAGTTATGCAAATGATTGTAATGTAGGAGGAATAATAGGAGGAACTTGGAGTTTAAGTAAATCTAAAATTAGTAATAATGATGTGTTAGATTGTACAATAAACAATAATGGTTCAACAAGTGATGGTTGTTCAACAATTGGTGGTGTTGTTGGTTTATTAGGAATGCAAGATAATAATGAAGCAATTGGAGATATTTCAAATTGCAATATTATAAATACAGATATTACAACACATGCAGGAAATTTAGGTGGAATTTTAGGAGTAGGTTATAAAGGATATACTGGTGAAGCATATAAAATTACAAATTGTAAAGTTGAAGGTGGAACTTTATATTCAGATGCTACAAATAGTTCAAACTCAGTAATTGCTGGTATTGGTGCAGCTTTCTATGGAAGAGGAGAATTATATGGTTGTACAGTAAATAATTGCCATATATTACAAAAGACAAAAGAAGAAAGTGCTGGAACAAATACAGCAGGAATAGTAGGATGGGGATATCAATCAATTATTGTAGATAATTGTAATGTATACAATTCTGAAATTTATTCAGAAGGTAAGTATGGTACATATTCAGGAATGGCATGTACAGCAGGTATTGCATCTTGTGTAATGAATGGTGCAAAAATTACAAATAGTAATGTTGATAACACGACTATTACATCTACAAAAGGTGCTAATGCAACAGGTATTTTAGCAACAACATTAAGTTCAGATGCAGTTGTAGAAAATTGTTCAGTAACAAATAGTGATATAACAAACTTAACTACTGTTGATACAAATAGAGGTAATGCAACATCTTCTGGATTAATAGGAAATTCATATGGTAGTAATGGTGCAATTATAAATAATTGTAAAGTTGAAAAAACAAATATTATTGGTAATGGAGCTATTATGTCAGGTGTGATGGCTTGTGGTAAGACTATAAATATTACAAATACAATTATAAAAGATGTTACATTAAAAGATAATAGTCAAGAAAATACATCATCAGATACTATGAAAAGTGCAGGTGGAATTTCTGGTTTCGTAATGAATGTAAATACTGAAAATGTTAATGTAGATGGTTTAGATATAACTTCACATTCAAGATCTGTTGGTGGATTATATGGAATAGTTTGTAGTATTAATAAATTAGAAAATTGTAATGTTAATAGATTAACTATAAATAACAACAATCCTACAAAAAATGTTAAATATGGTTCTGTTGCTGGATTAATTGGTGATATAACTAGTGATATTAAGAATCCAATAAAAAACAATAGTGTTAAAAATTCAATAATTACAACTTCTACAGATAATGTTGGTGGTTTATTTGGAACAATGTATCCAACTTCTACAATTGATAATTGTACAGTAGATAATGTAAAATTGGAAAATAAATATTCTTCAGAATCAACACATGGATTAGTTGGTGGATTAGTAGGTGTAAACTCAAATACAATAAATATAAACAACTCAAAAGTAAAAAACAGCTCTGCAAAAATAACAGGAACATTAGGAGATATTAAACATGTTGGTGGATTAATTGGTATTACATATGGTGCAAATATTGTGGATACAGATGTAGATAATACAGTAATTCAAAACAATACTCCAGGTAATACTGGTGGATTCGTTGGAATGACATATTATTCAGCTCCAACAACAAATTATGACGAAGTAATAAAACAAATTAATATAACAAATTCTAATGTAAAAAATAATTCTAATATAAAAGGAAATGGACATGTAGGTGGTATATTAGGATTTGGAAAATTAGTAACAGTATCAGGAAAAGTTACAAATACTACTGTTAATGGAACTAATAGTTCTTCAGAAGTAGGAGGCGTAATTGGAAATTCTTTATCAACATCAGATATTAAAAATATAGATGTAGATAATGTAACTATAACATCAAATTCAAGAGCTGCTGGTATAGCAGGTTTAGGAACAAGTAATATTACAGAATGCAATGTATTAAATTCAAAAATATCAACTAATTCAGAAACAGCAGAAGTTGGTGGAATTACAGCATCTGCATGCAATAGTGGTAGTGAAATAACAAAATGTAATGTTAAAAATACAAACATTAGTAGTTTAAAAGGATTTGCTGGAGGAATTGCAGGATTTGCAAACAACACAATAACAAGTTCAAATTTAGTTAACAGCACAGTAACATCAAATGGGGAAGGTGCAAACGGATTAGGTGGAATTGTAGGTCATGGTTCAAATATGTTAGCAACTAAAACTTACTTAGAAGATTGCGAAGTAAATGGATGTACTCTTTCAGGTGTTAATGGTGTAGGTGGAATTGCAGGTGTGGCAGTTTCAGAAATAGTTAATTGTAGAGTTATAGGTGTTGAAACACAAGGAGAAAGTTCTACTTTAAGCACGTTATATGTAGGTAGTCCTGTGGTATTAAATAGTGAAAATCAGGAAGAAAGTGGAATTAATAATTCAAATGATAATGAAAATAAATTAGAAAACAATGATAATGCAGATAGTAAAAAAGAAAATGTTGAAAATACAAAAGAAAACAGTGGAAATACAGAAGAAAATACAGGAAAAAGTGTTAAAGAAAATGCAGAAGAAAATACACAAAAAAATGCAGAAAAAGATATAGATAAAAATACAGAAAGTACAATAAATGAAAATTTAGAAAAAAACAAAGAAAATGGCTCTGTTGAAGAAAAACAAGTTGAAAAAAACAATTTAAATGACAATACTGAGGAAAGTTCAGAGAATAAAACATTGGAAAATGAAACAAAAGACAATACTAATGAAATAAAAGATAATACAAACCAAAATGGTGGACAAAATGTGGAAAACAGTAAATTAAATAACACAAAAAATGGCAAAGATGCAGCTAATAAAACACAAGAAATAAGTGTATTAAAATCACCAACACTTACCCAAGAAACACCTACAGCAACATATACAACAACAATTACAGGCAAAGAAAATGTAGGTGGTATTGTAGGAGATGGTGGACAATTATTTGGAGAAACAACAAATACATTTGTAACTTTAACTAATTGTGTATTAAGAGGAACAAAAATAACAGGTACAACTAATATAAAAGAAGCAATAGGAAGAAATTCATACTTTACAGGTGATACTACAATATATGATGTGATTAAAGAATTTATATCAGAAAGTTTTAAATTAGTTACACAAGAATAATTAAATGAAATATATATGATAAGTTTATAAATTAAAAAATATATAATATGTTGTAAATGGAAATATAAAATAAATTTATAAAAATAAAATATATGATAAATTTGTAAACGGAAAATATATGATGAGTTTATAAAAAGAAAATATATAATAAATGTATAAAGGAAAAATTTGAAGCTTAAATATTAAAAAATTTTTGTAGTAATCAAATTTTTCCTTAAAGAAGGGAATGGTAAGTAATAATGAAAAATAAAGAACTTAATTTAGATGCTAATACTAAAAAGAAAAGTTATTTGCATAATTCTAAATATATTTTAATATGTGTAATACTAATTATAATATCCTTACTGATAAGTAATATTTATAATATTAGTAATAGTATTGAAATAGGAAGAGTGAATTCAAATGAATACGAATTTTTAGCTCCTTCTACAATAACAGCTCAAGGTAAAGTTGTTATAAAATATCAAGATACACAAGGAAATAAACTAGCTGAAGATGCAGTGTTAGTAGGAAATGTAGGGGATGTATACGAAACACAAAGAAAAGATATTGCATCATATGTTCAATATGGTAATGATCCAATAAATAAAATAGGAAATTTTGATTCTAATGATACTGAAGTAATATATGTATATGAAAGAGAAAATAATGGGGTTAATGTTTTAAATCAAGATAATGTTATAACTGTACAAGTTGTAAAAGGTCAAAATAATAAATATGATGAAATTGGATTTAGTATTGTAACAAAATCAACAACTGGAGATATTATAAAAGGTGCGAAATACATGGTTACAGATAAAAATTCATCTGTAATTAAAAATAGTACTTCATATGGTGATAAATTGATAATTGGAAAATTAACAATTTCAGAAGAAGGAACAGATAGTTATTCTATAAAAGAATTGTCAGCACCAAGTGGATATAATGGAATAAGCGATACTATTAAATTAGATGTAAATAAAAAATTGAATACACAAACAAATAAATATGAAGTAACTATTTCTGCTCAAGATTACAAAAATGTTGAAATTTCAATGGAAAATGGAGAAATTATAGTAGTTGTGCTAAATGAAAAAAATTCAAAACCAGTTGATCCAGTGAATCCGAAAGAACCAGAAGACCCTGAGGAACCTGAAAAACCAGAAGAGCCAGTTAAGGAAAAGAAATTTGATTTACAAATAGAAAAATATATTAAAGAAGTAAAAATTATTACAGATGATGAAGTTATAACAAAAACAAAAGATAGAAATGATAAAGAAATAATGAAAATTGATATTCCAAAAAATAAAATAGAAAAAACTAAATTACAAATTACATATGGAATTGAAGTTAGAAATGTTGGAGAATTAGGAGGATATGCTACAGAAATAGTAGATGCTATTCCAGAAGGAATGGAAATAGAACCTAGCTCAACTTGGGTAGTAACAGATAACCAAGCCAAAACAGATAATCTTGCAGATATTTTGTTAAAACCAGGAGAAAATGCAACTATGTTTATAACATGTAATTGGAATTTGACAAATGGTAATGTTGGGTTAAAAACAAATAAAGCTGTTATTACTAAATATCATAATGACAGAAATGTAAAAGACGAGAGTGAACTTGATTATAGTGAGGAATCTTTATTGGTTGCTACTAAAACAGGTGAAATATGGCCTTGGGCTCCACAAGCATTAGGTATATTAATCTTGTTGGCATGTGTTGTTGTGATAATGAAAAAGTTTTAAGAATTTGGAGCCATCCAGTTTTAATAAAATAACCTTATTTAGAATTGAAATCGAAACATTTCAAATCACTCTAAATAAGGTTTTTAAATTTAAAACTTGACAAAGACCACATGTGTGTTATAATTAGAAAAAAACACATGCGCAAATAAAAAACACCCTAAGTTATGCAGTTTGCAGGACTTGGGACACAAAGTTAATTGCGCAAGGATTTAGGAGGTAATAAAATGGCAGAATTAAAAGGTACAAAAACAGAAAAAAATTTAATGGAGGCATTTGCAGGTGAATCTCAAGCAAGAAATAAATATACTTATTATGCAAGCAGGGCAAAAAAAGACGGATATGAGCAAATCGCAGCTATATTTCAAGAAACAGCAGATAATGAAAAAGAACATGCTAAAATGTGGTTTAAACTATTACATGACGGACAAGTTCCTTCAACTGAAGAAAATTTAAAAGACGCTGCTAATGGTGAGAATTTTGAATGGACAAATATGTATGATAGAATGGCAAAAGAAGCTAAAGAAGAAGGATTTGACCATATTGCTTATTTATTTAAAGCTGTTGGAGAAATAGAAAAAGAACATGAAGCACGATATAAAAAATTATTAGAAAATATTGAAAACGGACTAGTATTTAGCAAAGATGGAGATAGAATTTGGAAATGTAGAAATTGCGGACATATTGTTATTGGAAAACAAGCACCTGAGGTATGCCCTGTGTGTGCACATCCTCAATCTTATTTTGAAATAAAAGCAGAGAATTATTAAATGTGTATTAATGTAAAATTTAGGACGCATAATAAATGTGCAAAATGCATATTTATTATGCGTCCTATTTTGCGGAAAAGTTGGAAAAAATGTTGCATTTTACCAGCTTTTGTGTTATAATAAAAAAGTACCTTGAAAACAAAACTTCAAAGTACTACCCATTACGTAAGATAAATCAGAAATTGTTAGACATACAAATTTTTTAATGTATGTTTTTAATTTTTCTGCAATACAATTAAAAGATGTTTACAAAAGTTTATAAAAATGGGAGGATGTAAAATAATGTTAAAATTTAAAATGTCTTTATTATTTAATAATTTAAAGTTTAGAGTAGCTATGATAATGCTATTATTAGCAACTATTGTGGCAGGAATTATATTAATACCAAAAAATAAAGCTGGTAATTTAGCACAAGAAGTTAATGTTAAAGCTAACGAAACAGGTATTGTTATTAATGGAAAAGATCTATATGCTATATCAAAAGATGGTGATGCTGAAGGATATAACAATATTTTATGTATTGAAGAGGATGCACATTTAGGTTATAAAACTTATAGTAACCCCATAGAAATATCTAAAGCTAGTGGATATTTTTCAAACTATAATAGTGCAATGTGGTTATTAAACAACATGTATGTAACTACAACTACAGGTACTAATGGATTAAGCAGTGAAGTTGCTAAACAAGTATCGGTAATTAATTTCGCAAATTTATTAACTACAAACAGTGTAAAACAAGCAATTATTTCAAAAACAGGTGTAGATTATACAGGTGTTACACCACAAAAAATTTATAATTTAAGAAATAAAACTATAGATAATAGTGGAAGATTAAATGCATTACAAGCAGTTGAACAAATTGCTTTATGGAAATATACAAAAAATCAAGGAAATACTTTTTCAAGTGCATATGCAAATAATCCATTACAATATTTAAATGGAGCAAATTTATCAGCAGATGAACAAGTAACATTAAAATATGTGTATTATGCCTTAATAAACATAGCAGATTCTAAGTCTGGAACACCAGTATCAACTTCTGTATCAAATTGTGTGGTTTTAAATAAAAAAGATGCAAAATTTGATGCAAATAAATATCAAGTGGGACCATATTATATAGAATCAAATGGAATGAAATTAACATCTTATAGTTTTGGAAATGTTGCTAATGCAGCTTTTCCTGTAGGGGCAAATATTACAAAAATGGATGGCTCAACAGTTACTGCAGGTGCTGAAATATTTACAAAAAATTCAGATGGAAGTTTTTATATTAACTTAAATTCATATAAAGATGCTAAAAAAGTCAATTTTTCTATAAAATACATAATGTCAAATATTTCAACAGTAGCATTTGTAATGGATGGTGGAGATAAGCAAAATCTTTTAACAATTGATAAATCAATTGGAGCATCTAGTTTAAATGATACTAAGGAAATTAGAATTCCAGGTCAATACAGTATTGAATTGAAAAAAGTAAAAAAAGATGGAACTACAGTTATAACTTCATCTGAAGCTGAATTTAAAATTAATGGTAAAACTCAACTTACTTCAAAAGGAATTTTAAATATTGCAACTGGTAAAAAAATAGAGAATCCAACTAAAGTAGATTCTTATGAAATATCTGAAACAAAAGCACCACAAGGGTATAATCCTTTTAAAGGTATTTTAAAACTAACAGTTGGATTTAAACAAGATGGAAATAAATATATAATTGATGATACTAAAACAAAAGGCGAAGGATTTACAGATGGTACAAAAATGGAAGTTTCAACTGATAAAACTAAAATAACAATTTATGTACCAAATGAAGAACAACCAGGGAAATATAATGTTGAATTATATAAAGTTGATGAAAATGGTGAATTAATAAAATCAACTGCTAAATTTGATATAAATGGTACTGAAAAAGAAACTAAATCAGGAATTTTAGAAATAGCTTCAAATGTTGAAGTTAAAGATGAAAATAGAGAAGATGAGTATAAAATTAAAGAAACACAAGAACCATACAATTACAATATGTTTGAAGGAATTATTACTTTAAAAGTTAAAATGACTAAAACAGACAAAGGTTTTGTTTTGGAACAAAAAAATGTAAAACTTGATGTAGGCGAAAATAATCCAGGTGTAAGCTTTAAACTAGATGGAACTACTATTAAAGTATATGTTCCAAATGCAAGAAAAGAATTTGATCTAGCTTTACGTAAATTTATTTCTAAAATAAATGGAATTGATGTTGAACCAAGTAGAGAACCAATTATAAATAGTACATCTATATCAATGCTAGTTGAAACAGGAACAGCCTCATATTATCATACCAAAAATAGTGTTAGTGTAAATGTAGGAGACGAAGTTGAATATACTATAAGAGTTTATAATGAAGGCGAAATTTTAGGCTATGCAAAACAAATAACAGATTATTTACCAGAAGGTCTATCTTTTGTTAAATTATCAGATAGCAATTCAAAAGAATTTACTACAACTTCAGAGCCTGGAAGTAAAAAAGTTGTTATTAATTATTCAGGTAATACAACTATAAAATCTTTAAGAGATTTCATAGGAAAACTTAAATTTAAAGTTACTAATGAATATTACCAAGAAGTAAAAATGATTTGTAAAGTTGAAGATACAGAAAAAGTATATATTACAAATAGAGCTGAAATGACAAATTATGGTTATAATGAAAAAGATGAAAATGATAATGATGTTTGGAAAGAAGCTAAACAAATAAAAAATGTTGATAAAGATTCAGTTCAAAACACAATCAGTAATGAATTGAACTTAGATACATGGTACGAAAATGCAAAAGAACGTACATATACGGATAATAATGGTAAAACAATAGTTGATAAAAATTATTATCCAGGTGCACAAGATGATGATGATTTTGAAACTGTAGAGTTATTAACAGGTAAATACAACATTATAATTAAAAAGGTAGATTCTACAGATGAAAAAACAACTTTGTCAGGAGCATATTTTTCTGTTAAAGGTTCATGTATAAATGATAAAATGCAACAAAATAATGATTCAAAAGAATCAACAATTGAAGTAGGACCTACAAATACAAATGGTGAAGTTACATTAGTAAAAGGTGTAAAAATAAGTAATGATAAACAAGTGGATTCATATATAATTAAAGAAACTAAAGCACCAGAGGGATATAAAATATATGATGGAGAAATAAAAATTTCTATAGGAACTAAATTTAATGGGAAAAACTATGTTATAAATTCAGAAAATATCAAAATTGAAGGTAAAGATATAAAATACTCTGTAAATGATGAAAATACAACAATTACAGTTATAGTACCAAATACACCAAAACAATTTGATTTAGCACTACGTAAGTTTATTATAGAAGTTAATGGAAAAGAATTGACAGAAACTAGAGAACCACAAGTAGATGTATCTAAATTAGTAAGTGGCGAATCTACAACTGCAACATATAATCATTCTAAAAATCCTATAGATGTAAATACAAAGGATGTTGTTACTTATACATTACGTGTTTATAATGAAGGTGAAGTAGATGGCTATGCTTCTAAAATTATGGATGATATTCCAGATGGGTTAGAATTTATACCAGGTGAATACGATAAAGAAGGGAAACCAACTAATACTAATGCTTATTATGGATGGTTAATTTATAGAGAAGTGAAATCCGGAGAATTAACTATTCCAGAAAATGTAATTCAATATAATGGTAAAGAATATGTAATTACAGATAATGCTAAAGAAGCAGATGTAATAGTAACAGATTATTTATCTAAAGAAAATGGAACAGATAATTTATTAAAAGCTTTTGATTCAAAAACAATGAAAGAATTAGATTACAAAGATGTTAAAGTTTCTTTCAAAGTAACCGAACCAAATACTTCTGATAGAATAATAATAAATTATGCACAAGTAACAGAAAACACAGATTCAAATGGAAAACCAACAACAGATAGAGATTCAACTCCAAACAAATGGATTGATGGAGAAGATGATCAAGACATAGAAAAAATTAAAGTAAGATATTTTGATTTATCATTATTAAAATGGGTAACAAAAGCAATTGTTTATGAAAATGGTGTACCAACTGTAACAGAAACAAAACATACACCATATGATAATCCAGAACCAATTGTAAAAGTAGATTTGAAAAATACAAATATAGATAATGTTGAAGTAAAATTCGAATATTCAATACGTATTACTAATGAAGGTGAGATTGCAGGTTATGCTAAAGAAATTTCAGATTATATTCCACAGGGATTAAAATTTATAGCATCAGATAACCCACAATGGACAGAAAAAGATGGAAAGGTAGTGACTAGGGCATTAGAAAATACATTGTTACAACCAGGTGAACATGCAGATGTAAAAATAATATTAACATGGGTTAATGGAAAAGACAATTTAGGATTAAAGGTAAATACAGCTGAGATAAGTGAAGATTATAATGATTATGGAACACCAGATATAGATTCAACACCAAATAATAAAGTTCCAGGTGAAGATGATATAGATGATGCACCAGTAATGTTATCAATAAGAACAGGTAAACCAGTTGTTTATGCAGGTGTTACAATAGCAGTATTAGTTATGCTTACTACTGGTGTGGTTGTAATTAGAAAAAGAGTTTTATAGTAGATGAAATTATCAATTTGGACGATTCTTTTCATTAGAGAAGAACCGTCCTTTTGGGTAAAAATTAGGAGGTAAACAAATGGAAAAAATAATCCAAATAATATCAGATGAGCTTGACGTAAAATATTCACAGGTAGAAAATACAGTTAAGTTAATAGATGAGGGTAATACAATTCCTTTTATAGCACGTTACAGAAAAGAGGTAACTGGTGGATTAAGTGATGAACAATTACGTGATTTAGGAGATAGATTAAATTATTTACGAAATTTGGAAAATAGAAAAGAAGAAGTAAAGAATTCTATAGAAGAACAAGGAAAATTAACAGATGACATCATACAAGCTTTACAAAATGCAAAAATCTTGGCTGAAGTTGAAGATATTTACAGACCATATAAGCAAAAAAAGAGAACAAGAGCAACTGTTGCTAAGGAAAAGGGATTAGAGCCATTAGCCGAAATAATTGCTAATCAAGAGGAAAGTTGTGATATAGAAGAAATAACAAAAGATTTTATTAATATTGAAAATGGTGTTGAAACTGCGAAAGATGCTATTGCAGGTGCAATGGATATTATTGCTGAAAATATCTCTGATAATGCAACATATAGAAAAGAAATTAAAAGAATGTGCTATAGAGATGGTTTAATTGTAACTAAAGCAGTAGATTCTGAGCAGAAATCAAGTTATGAAATGTATTATAATTTCAGTGAAAGAGTTAATAGAATTCCTAGTCATCGAATACTAGCTATTAATAGAGGTGAAAAAGAAGAGTTTTTAAAAGTGAAGGTTGAAAAACCTGAAGAAAATATTTTAGAATTTATAAAAAGAGATGTTATAAAAAACAATAATCAATTTACGCAAATATTAGAAGACACAATTATTGATAGTTTCAAAAGATTAATAGAGCCGTCTATTGATAGAGAAATTCGTTCGGATTTAACTGAAAAGGCAGAAGAAAAGGCGATAAAAGTATTTGGGCAAAATGCAAAACAGTTATTGTTAGGGGCACCTTTGAAAGGTTTGACAGTAATGGGGTTTGATCCAGCATATAGAACAGGATGTAAAATAGCTGTAATAGATGAAACAGGAAAACTTTTATCAACTACAACAGTATATCCAACAGAACCACAAAATGATGTTGAAGGTGCAAAAAAAGAATTGACAAAATTAATAGAAAAGTATAATATAAATATGATAGCAATTGGTAATGGAACAGCATCACGTGAGTCTGAAACATTTGTTGCTGAACTAATTTCAGAACTTGGCAAAACAAATTTATATTATGCAATTGTTAGTGAAGCAGGAGCTTCTGTATATTCAGCATCTAAACTTGCAACAGAAGAGTATCCAGATATTAATGTTTCGTTAAGAGGGGCTATTTCAATTGCTAGAAGATTGCAAGATCCTCTTGCTGAACTTGTAAAAATAGAACCTAAAGCAATAGGTGTAGGACAATATCAACATGATGTTAATCAGAAAAAATTGACTGAAAGTTTAACTGGAGTTGTTGAAGATGCAGTAAATAAGGTAGGAGTTGATGTTAATACAGCAACATCTTCATTATTATCATATGTTTCTGGAATAAATAAAACAATAGCTAATAATATTGTAAAATATAGAGATGAAAATGGAAAGTTAAAAGAAAGAAAAGAATTATTGAAAGTACCAAAGTTAGGAAAAGTTGCTTTTGAACAATGTGCTGGTTTTATACGTATTTTTGATGGAAATAATCCTTTAGAAATAACTGCTGTTCATCCAGAAAGTTACGATATTGCAGAAAAATTGTTGAATCAAATAGGATATGATAAATCAGATTTAGTAGATAAGGAAAAATTAGAAGAAATAAAATTTAAATTAAGTGGAGTAAATGTGGAAAACACTGCTAGACAATTGGATGTAGGAGAGCTAACATTAAATGATATTATTGACGAACTTTCAAAGCCAGGAAGAGATCCAAGAGATGAAATGCCAAAGCCTGTTTTACGTAGTGATGTACTTAAATTTGAGGATTTAAGAGAAGGAATGATTTTAACAGGAACTGTTAGAAATGTAATTGATTTTGGAGCTTTTGTTGATATTGGTGTAAAGCATGATGGATTAGTTCACATTTCTGAATTGAGTGATAAGTATGTTAAAAATCCTTCTGAAATTGTTTCTGTAGGTGATGTTGTAAAAGTTAAGGTTATTAAAATAGATACAGAAAGGAAAAAAGTTGGTCTTAGTATGAAAATATAAATATTAGTTTATAACTAAAAAGTGTATTATGAAATATTAAAATAAAGAATAGTTATTATAATAAAAACAAAGCATAGTTAAAAATGATAGTATAATATTATAATAAGTATGTGAAAAATATATTATAGCATAAAAATAAAAAAATCTGATTTTTAATCAAATCAGATTTTTTATTTTAAATGTGAATTTAAGCAATAATGTTATATATTTTTAAAGAATATTTTTATAGTATAATAAAATATAAGTAATACTATAAACTAATTATTTTTATTATTATTGTTTTTAGAAGAATTAGTAGTAGTTAGAGTAGAAGATTGTTTTCTTTTAGAGTATATAAATATAATAATATTTATTAAAACAACTAATAATAAAATTGCAATTATAAATCCAACTATATCACCAGTTTGAACATTGGAAATAACATTTTTAGGGGGGGCAGATTTGTTTGGCTGATTAGACTGGCTTGGTTGTTCTGTAGTTGAATGCTCTGGAATTGGATTTTCAGGTGTTGGATTTACTGAAATAGTTTCTGCAACTATTTTTAAAGTAATAATTTTATCACCTTCGTTCATAAGTTCATATCCGTCATTAGATGTTACTTGCAAAAGCTTAATTTGTGTTTCAGCCTCATTTAAATCGTTTTTTAATTTAAATTTTAAAATCCCAATTTCTTCGTTTTGAGTAACCCCAGTAATCATTTTTGTATAAAGTAATTTTCCAAATTTGCTACCTGGGGTTGAATTATATGTAGATTTCCAATCATTTTTGTCTATAAATTCAAATTTTTCAAAAAAGGAAATATCATAGTCAAGAGATGTTTCAACAACATTAATCCCGTTGGAACCAGCGTTTATATCAGAAATTTTTAACAAAATAATAACTTCATCACCAGGATGTACTGTTGTTTTGTCTGGAGTTGCTGTGAATTTATATGTGCTAGCATATGAGACACAAGATAGTAATAATGTGGATAAGACAAGTAATGATATAATAATTTTTTTCATTTGTTTTCCTCCTTGTATTATAGTTTTATTTTAGCATTAGAGGTAATTAAAATCAATAGGTAGAAGAAAAAATGCAGGGTAATTTCATTCAAATGTTATAATTTTGAAATATTTGATGAAATTACCCTGTGAAAAATGAATATGAAATAAAAAACTAGCTTGAATAAAATTAAAAATAAATATATACTAATTATAGTAAATAAGTTTACATGTTTTAGTAAACTTATAACACAAAAGAGGAGGAAGAGAAATGAAATGTACTAGAAAGTATGTAATTGATAAAAAGATTAAAATAATATGTATAATTTCCTTATGTATAATATTATTTGTGTATTTAACAATATGTGTAAATTCATATATAAATGGAAGTAAGATTGGAATGCTTTCATTTCGATTTTACATTATGTCATCAAGTTCTGCAGAGTCAGATGCTAAGTCTGGTGATTTAGTAATTGCCAAAAATATAGATATTGAAAAAATAAAACAAAATGATGATATTATATATAAAAGAAGTAATGATATGATTGTAAAAAAAGTTCAAAAAATAGCTAAAAATAGTGAAGGTACAAATTTTTATATTGAGGAAGATGATGTAATTAGTAATGAAAAAATTGCAAATGCTCAAATAGTTGGTAAAGTAATTTTTAGGATTAAAGGATTTGGAAATTTTGCACTTTTTATTCAAACTCCAATTGGTACATGTAGCATTTTTGTATTAGCAATCTGCGTGTTTTTTATATTTACAAAACTTATTAAGCAAATACAAAAAAATAAATTGGTAAATGTTAAATATAGTGACTCTGATAAAGGTAAAAAAGTTAAAGAAGAGAATACTTTTATAGAAGATAATAAAGAATGGAAAGAACAAGAGGAAAAATAAATGAAAAACAAAATTAAGAAAAGAAAAAAACAATGTAAAAAGAGTAATAATAAGTTAAAAAAAATTATAAGTATAATAGAATATATAATTGTTTCTTTTATAATTTTAGTAAATATAATTATTATGTATAAAGCTATACATAATCCTAATAAAACTCCTGATATATTTGATAAAAAGGCATTTGTAATTGTATCTGGAAGCATGATTCCTCAAATAAAAATTGGAGACATTGTAATAATAAATGATACTAAAGATGTAAAAATAAATGATATAATAGCATTCAGAAGAGATTCTAATGTGATAGTACATAGAATAGTAAATGAAATGAAGGTGAATGGCAAAGTTATGTATCAAACTAAAGGCGATAATAATAATATATGTGATGCAGAACTTGTGGATATTTCTGATATTGAGGGTATATATGCTGGAAAAGTGCCATACATTGGAAATATTTTAATAATGTTGTATAATAATTTAGCAATTGTAGTAGTAATAGTTGTTGTGATATTAATTATTAGATATTACTTTTTCGGAAGTGATGATAATAATAATAATGATGCTACTAATACAAATGATAACATTAATGATTATAACAACAAGCAGTGTAAATAATTAAAAATAATTAAGAATAATTGAAACTTCTTTAAAATAAACTTGTAATATAGTTTGGTTTAGAGAAGTTTTTTATATTTTTAATGATAAGGAGTTTTTTATGTTTGAACATTTAATTAAAACTACAATAGTTGGATTGTTTTTTGGAACATTTGGTACTACATTAGGTGGGATAATAGGAGTACTTTTTAAGAAAAATTCGAATAAATTCTTAAGCTTTATATTATCACTCGCTTCAGGATTGATGACAGCAATTGTTTGTTTTGAATTAATTCCAGAAGCTTTAGAGATTTCAAATGTACAAACAACATTATTTGGAATTATTTTTGGAATAATATTAATGATTATGTGTGACATAATTGTGGAAAAAAAGTTTAAAAATTTGGAAGTAGATAATGTGAAAAAACATAAAAAAATTTGTAAAGGTGGAGATTGCAAAAGTTCATTACTAAAAACAGGAATAATAGTAAGTATAGGTCTTGCAATTCATAATTTTCCAGAAGGCTTAGCTATAGGGTCTGGTTTTGAAGCATCAATTTCATTAGGATATTCATTAGCTATAGCAATTGCATTACATGATATTCCAGAAGGGATATCAATGGCTGTGCCGATGAAGAACGGAGGAATCAGTGCTGGTAGAGTAATTTTTTATGTGGTACTTTCTGGTATTACAACAGGAATTGGGGCTTTTTTTGGAGCTATTGTAGGTGGAATATCACAAAATATAATAGCAATATGTTTAGCTTTTGCAGCAGGAGCAATGCTATATATCGTTTCAGGAGAATTATTACCAGAATCTAATTCTTTATATAAGGGGAGGCTATCTGCCTTAGGAAATATTGCAGGTTTTATTTTGGGAATATTAACTATGACTACATAAATTGAATAAATTGACATCAATTATATAATATAAAGTTTTAAATAATAATAGTTTTATATGTTCTAGAAGTAAAGATATTAATTATTTAATTGAGTCTAGTTTATTTTTAAAATTTATTATAATTACCGTTTTTACAAAAAAAAACTAGAATCTATTGAAAAAAAATGGATTTCAATATATAATACCACCATAAGAAAAATACTAATTTCCGTAAGGAAAAGAGGAGGAAAAACTTATGGCTACAAGAGATAAAAGTATATGGATATTAATGGTATTTATATTATCAGGTTTAGTAATTGGGGGATTATTAGGTGCAATAGCAGCAAAGGTTGATTTTTTATGGTGGTTATCATATGGAGAGAGCTTTGGGTTATCTGAACCATTAAAATTAGACTTAAGTATTATACAATTAACTTTTTCGCTAATGTTTAGAATTAATATAGCGAGTATAATAGGTATGGCAATAGCTATTTTTATCTATAGAAAAGTTTAATAAAGAAATACAATTAAAATATAAAACTATTATATTTCTGGCAGGAAAAGGAGATTTATGACAATAAAAATTAAACAACTACCAGAAAGTGAGAGACCATATGAAAAATTAGAATTATATGGTGAAAAAATGTTATCAAATGCTGAACTTTTGGCAATAATTATTAAGAATGGAACAAAAGAGAACTCATCTGTAGAACTTGCTAATAAAATATTATCTTTATTTGATAATAAAGATTTAAAAGCTTTTTCACAGGATGATGCAAAAAAAACATGTGAGGAAAGTAATAATGTACTTCAATCTTTACAAAATATATCAATTGAAGAATTTCAGAAAATAAAAGGAATAGGAAAGGTAAAAGCTATTCAACTTAAAGCGGTTTGTGAATTATCTAGAAGAATGTCACAACCTATAAATAGAAAGAATATTAAAATCAATTCTTCAGTTGATGTTGCGGAACTGTTAATGGAGGAGTTAAGGTTTGAAAAGGTTGAGTATGTAAAATTATTATTATTAAATTCAAAAAATATAGTGATAAAGATAATTGATATTTCCAAAGGTGGAATGAATTCTACAATTGTAGAACCAAAGGAAATTTTACAAGAGGCAATAAAAACAGGTGTTCCCAGAATAGTATTAGCACATAATCATCCTAGTGGTGATTCAACACCAAGTAAGGCAGATGTAGAAATGACTAAAAGGTTATACATGGCTTGTAATATTCTAGGGATTCAATTATTAGACCATATTGTTATCGGAGATAGGTGCTATACGAGTATTTTTGCAAAAGAAAGGATTGTGTAAAATTATATATGAGAAAATCTAGATTTAAAAAGTTTTTTAACTTAACTCCTAAAGATATTGGCATTGACTTAGGTACTGCCAATCTTTTAGTTACTTTAAAAGGAAAAGGAATAGTTTTGAAAGAACCTTCTGTTGTTGCAATAGATAAAAAAACTGGAAATATTTTAGCAACAGGTTATGAAGCAAAAGAGATGCTTCGGAAGAACACCAAATGAAATAAAGGCTATAAGACCAATGAAAGATGGTGTTATTGCTGATTTTACAGGTACACAATTAATGCTAAGAAATATATTAACTAAAGTTTGCCAAAGATATAATATAGGAAAACCAAGAGTTGTAGTTGGAGTTCCTTCTGGTATTACCGAAGTTGAAGAAAGAGCTGTTGAAGAGGCAGCTTTATATGCAGGTGCAAAAGAGGTGTATTTAATAGAAGAACCAATGGCAGCAGCGATTGGAGCAAATATGGATGTTGCAGAACCTAGCGGAAATATAATAGTTGATATAGGTGGAGGAACTACAGAAGTTGCAGTTATTTCTTTAGGAGGAGTAGTTATTAGCAATTCTATAAGGGTTGCTGGAGATGAATTAGATGAAGATATAGTCAATTATGTAAAAAGAGAAATGAATTTAGCAATTGGCACAACAACTGCAGAAGATATAAAAATTGAAATAGGGTGTGCACTTCCTTTAATGACAGATTTAGAAAAACAAATAAAGGGAAGAGATTTGGCTACAGGACTTCCAAAAACTATTTATATAACATCATCACAAGTACAAGAAGCAATGCAAGAATCTATTTCAAAAATAGTAGATATAGTAAAAAATACATTAGAAAGAACACCACCAGAGCTTGCTTCAGATATTATGGAAAAAGGTATAATACTAGCAGGTGGTGGAGCATTAATAAAAAATTTGGACAAGTTATTAAGTCAAAAAACAGGTATGCCAGTTTTAATTGCAGATAATGCATTAGACTGTGTTGCAAAAGGAGCAGGAAAGACATTAGAGGAATTGGAAAAGTTAAAAACAGTGTTAATTAATTCCAGAAAAAAGAAATAATACATAATTATGGATGTTTCTTAGGCTGTACATTTGCACAATAGGAGAGATGCATCCCTAATTATGTACAAATTGAAAGGAAGGATAGCCTTAAATGAAGGAAAACAAAAAAAGTACTGTAATTGGAATAATTATAACTAGTTTAATTTTAATATTTGTAGTTGCTGTTTCAAATTCAAAAATAGAGAAAATATCACAAATTGGAAAGCCATTTACTTCTTTTACTAATAGTATACAAAATGGCATGGTATATTTAAAAAATAAGATAGCAGGTAATGATTCCTTTTTTATAAATGTTGAAGAAATGAAGAGTGAAAATGAAAATTTGAAAAAGAAAAATATTGAGTTAGAACAATCATTAAGAGAATTAGAAATTTTAAAAGCTGAAAATGCAACATTAAAAGAATATGTTAATCTGACAGATAAATATACAGAATATACTACATATCCGGCATATGTTATTCAATCTGATATTAGCAATTATAGTAAAATTATTATTATTAATGCAGGAAAAAAAGATGGTATAGATGTTAATATGACAGTTATTTCTGACAAGGGATTGGTAGGACATGTTATTTCTGTAACTGATGATACAGCCAAGGTGCAAACTATTATAGATACATCAAGTACAGTTACAAGTACAATTAGTACAACAAGAGACAGTATTATTGCAAAAGGTGTTATAGACTCAAATAATCAGTTACAGGCATCATTTATTCCAACAGAGGCAAATGTTTTAGAAGGAGATAGTGTTGAAACATCTGGAATTGGGGGCATTTATCCTAAGGGGATTCATATAGGAACAATCAAAAAGGTTGTAAACACAAAAAATATTACAAATAGGTATGCAATTATTGAAACAGCTGTTGATTTCTCAAAATTGGAAACAGTACTAGTTATTACCAAATAACATATATGCCTATGATATATAACTAAAAAAAGAAGGTGGTACATTTGAAAAAAGTAATTTCAATAATAGGAATAATAATAACATTTTTTTTAATATATTTTTTACAAATTAACTTTTTTTCTTGGTTCAATATAGCAGGTGTTAAACCTAATTTATTTATAGTGCTAGTATTATGTATAGGATTATATATAGGGAAAAATGCTGCAATACTTTTAGGTTTTGTAATAGGAATTTATTTAGATATATTAACAGGTAAGCAAATTGGATTATCAGCAATTATGTTTGCAATTATAGGTGGCTTAGGTGAATATTTTGACAAAAATTTTTCTAAAGGAAGCAAGATTACAATTCTGTTAATGGTTGCTGGCAGTACTGTATTGTTTGAAATAATAGTATACATATATACTGTCATAAAAAACGCCACTTCTTTACAAATATTAGGATTTACTAAAATATTATTAATAGAGGTAATATTTAATGTATTATTAACAATTATATTATATCCACTAATAAAAAATATAGGTTGTTTTTTTGAAAACATATTTAAGAAAAGGAAAATTTCAACGAGATATTTTTTTAATTAAGGCAAATATATAATAATAAAACAATAGAGAATTATCAAAGAAAGAAGGTCTAGATTTGAACAATTCTGAGACGAAAAACAATAGAATTAAATATAACATTATATCTATATGTGTATATATTTTTGGAATTATACTACTTGTTCAGCTTTTTAATCTTCAAATTGTTAAAGGTCAAGAATATAGAAAACAGTCAAATACAAGGTTGACCAGAGAATCGGTATTAAAAGCAGCAAGAGGAAATATTTTAGACAGAATAGGAAATCCAGTTGTATCAAATTCGATGGGATTTAGATTAGATTTATATAAAACAAAAGTTGACAACCAAACTTTAAATGATACTATATCTAAAATTATAAACATTTTAGAAAAAAATGGAGATAGTTATTCTGATAATTTGCCAATTTCTGTGGAACCTTTTGCATTTACTTCAGAAGATAATGAATATATAAAAAATTGGAAAAAGAAAAATAAAATAGACGAAAATGCTTCAGCAGAAGAATGTTTTAATATATTAAAAGAAAAATATAAAATACAAAGTAACAGTGTTATTGAAACTAGAAAAATAATGGCTATTAGATATGAAATAGCACAAAATGGTTATAGTACTACAAAAGCAGTAGAAATATGCAGTAATTTAAGTAGGGAAAGTAGTATGGAATTAAGCGAAAAAAATGCTGAATTTGCAGGAATAGATATTGTAGCAGAACCTATTATTTCATATACATCAGGATGTTTAGCATCACATATATTGGGAACAGTTGGAAAAGTTAAACAAGAAGAACTAAAAGGAAAAGAAGATATATATACTATGAATGATATAATTGGAAAAACTGGAATTCAATATGTATTTGAGGAATTGCTAAAGGGAAAAAATGGTGTAAGACAAATAGATATGGATATAGAAGGAAAAGTAACAGGTGAATATGTTGCTAAAGAAGCAGTAGCAGGTTCCGATGTTGTATTAACAATAGATTCCAATGTTCAGAAAATTACAGAAAAGGCTTTAAAAGATAATATAACAAAAATTTCTACAGGGGGGTTTTCATCTAGAAGTGATGCAGATGCTGGTGCTGTTGTTGTTATGAATGTGAAAACAGGGGAAATATTAGCAATGGCAAGTTATCCAGATTATGAACCACAATTATTTGTAAATGGAATAAGTAATGAAAAATATGAGGAATATACTAAAGGTTCAGCTCTATTTAATAGAGCAATTAGTGGAACATATGCTCCAGGTTCAATATTTAAAATGGTAACAGCAATTGCCGGATTAGAAAGTGGTGCTATCAATACAAAAACTACAATAAATGATACAGGGGTATATCCGTATGCTCATAAACCGGTTTGCTGGTACTATACAGAATATAAAAGAGGACATGGATATTTAAATGTATCACAAGCTATAAAACATTCATGCAATTACTTTTTCTATGAAGTTGGAAACAGAATAGGAATAGATACTTTAGAAAAATATGCCAAGTATTTTGGATTAGGGAAAAAAACACAAGTTGAATTACCAAGTGAATCAACAGGAGTTATTGCAAGTAGAAAGAGAGCAGAAGAAGAAAATAGAACATGGTATCTAGGTGAAACATTATCTGCATCAATAGGTCAAAGTTATAATAATTTTACACCAATACAAATGGCTAAATATATTAGTATGCTTGCAAATGGTGGAAATAATATTGATGTAACTCTAGTAAAAACTGTAATAGATAGTAATGGTAATGAAATGTCAAAACAGGAAATTGATGAATATGTTAATAAAAAATTAAATTTTGATTCAGATGAAGAAAATAAAAATTTAAATATTTCACAGGAGAACTTAAAGGCAATATTAGAGGGAATGAAAGGTGTTACAAGTGAGTCTGGCGGAACTGCATATTCAACATTTTCTAAATTTAATATAGAAGTTGCAGGAAAAACAGGAACTGCACAAGTTGGAACTAAAACAAATGGATGGTTTGCAGGATTTGCACCATATGATAATCCAGAAATTGCAGTAGTAGTTGTTGTTGAAAATGTTACACATGGTGGTTATACAGCAGAAGTTGCAAGAGATATTTTTGCAGAATATTTTGGGATGAATGCAGGTGAAATTGAAGAACCACAGCATGCAATACCAAGTGTGCAAGTAATAAGATAGTACTTGATACGAAAGGATGAAGAATAATGAATAGTGGTATAGGGTTTAATTTGAAAAAAAGACATATTACTATTAAGGCAAGTAACGATATTGATGAAAAAGAATTTGTAAATGTATTGAAGAAAAAGTTGCCTGAATTAAAAAATATATATAATGATATTGAACCACGAATTTCAGTTATTGGTAAGGAATTTAAAAATAGGGATATTTATCAAATACAAAAAATAGTAGATAAATATTTTGATGTTGATGTTGAATTTGATTGTTCGAAAAGATTAGGTTTATATGGTATTCGTAAGCCATTTAAAAAGGAAATTGCAACATCTGATACTAAATTTATTAGAACCTCATTAAGGTCTGGACAAAAAATTGAATTTGAAGGTAGTATTGTAGTACTTGGAGATGTTAATTGTGGTGCAGAAGTAATTGCAGGAGAAAACATAGTTATTCTTGGAACTTTAAGAGGGTTAGCACATGCTGGAGCCAAAGGAAATAAAGAAGCAATAATTTCGGCAGGAAATATTGAAGCTACACAAATTAGGATTTCTAACATAGTTAGAGAATGTGAAAAAGATGAATTCGCAGATGGAGAGATTAAAACTAATTCATATTTGTCTAATAAAGATGAGATTGTTATTGAGTAATATATATTATGTAAAAACAATACTAAAAAATGCGAAAAACATAGCTTGTTTTTCGCATTTTTTAGCATTCTAACAAATTATGTGTATATTTACCAAATTAATTTAATAACAACAATATTAAGCAAATGAATAAATATTCATCTTGAATTCCCTCTTGATATAAAAATAGTAAAATGCAAATTATTAATACATCATCGAAATATATGTTTAATCCAAATATTTCAAATAATACATTATCTAATTTAGAAGGTTGTAATACTCTAGTGTTTTCATTTTCACATTTATTTTTTGAATATATGGGTTCGTTTAAGGAATTATTTAAATTTGATTTTTGTGTACTAGTATGTTCTTTTTGAAAATTCTGGCAAAAAGCTTGTTTATAATTTGGCTTACTATTTGCACATAATTGATATTCAGAATTAATTTGATATTGTGTTTTAAATTCAGAAGAGTTAAAGTTTTTTCTATAAGAATTATTTGTATTTGAAAAAGCAGGCTGTATAAATGGTAATCTAAAACTATACATGTTTATTATCACCACCTGAAGGATTCAGTATTTCAAATATTTTTCCCATTTTCATTAACTGAATATATTGATCAACCTTATTTTTTCTACTATCTTTCAAATATGGTTTTAAAGATATTAATAAATTGGTTCTAGAATCATTTTGTTTATCATTGTTAAGTGAACTCATTATTTTTTGCATTTTTAATATAGTATTCATGTCAAAATCGCCAAAAGAATTAATATTATTGTATGAATTTTGGCAGTTTGATTTGTTCGCAGATGTGTTATTTAAATTACTGGAATTATTAGTAAAAGACTTATTGTAATTTGTGTTGAAGTTATTATTTTGTGGTTTACCACTTTGTGAGTTATTATTTTGTGGGTTGCCATTTTGTGAGTGGTTATTTTGCGGAGTAGTGTTTTGAAAATTATTGTTTTGTGACTTATTACAAGTATTATTTTTAAATGTATTATTATTGGAATTAGAAAAATTGTTAGGATTAGTGCCGGAATTAGTGTTAGAATTATTATTCATAGAATTTAATATATTTTTTATATTATCAGGCATTTGCTGATTGTTTAGTATTTGACTAAAATTTTTTATTATTTCAGACATATCATCATTCAAAAAAATCACCCACTTATTATTTTTCATATTTAATAAAGTATATGCAACTTTAAAAAAAAGTTGCTAGGGGATAAGTTTTTTTGATTTATTTTTCATACATTAAAAAGAGTTAAATAGTAACAACTTTTCAAAAAAAACATATGCCAACATATTGTGTTTTTCACAAAATTAAGATAAAATATGCTAAGTAAATTGTATATTAAAACAATAAAAAATAGCAATTACTAAAAATATATCACAATATGTAAAAAACTTTTTTCAATTTACATATTAAAACCGACAAAAAAAGTACATATTTATGTATTAAAATATGTGAAGAAAAAAAGTATAGAGGTGGTAAGGATGTTTCAAAATATAGCAAAAGACTTTGAAAAAGGAAAAAGTCAAAATAAGGATGTAAAATTATATAAGATGGAAGAATTTAGAGAATTAATAAAAAAATTCTTTGTAAAACAAAACATATTACTATATATAATATCATTTATGATATCTATGGTAAGTTTTGGTGGTAGTAGTTCATTACGGACTAGCTCCTTTTGCACTTGCAATAGTTGCTGCAACATTGAGTAATGCCATACCAATTGGAATTGTATACATAGTTACTTGTGTAGGAACATTTATTGGCTTTGGTACAGATGGACTAATAAATTATATAATTACTTCTATAGTATTTTTGGTAAGTTTATTTATATTTAAAACAAAAATACAAGATGAGTGTAATGAAAGAAGAAAAATTGGTAAGAATGTATTAAGTTCTAGTTTACTTGTTCAAATTGCCCCAATAGCATTTGGCACATTTTATTTATATGATTTATTACTTGGAATTATGCAATCAATAGTTGTGTTTATTTTTTACAAAATATTTGTTAACTCAATTACAGTAATAAGAGATTATAAATACAAGAAGGTATTTTCAATAGAAGAATTAATGGGTGCTAGCATGATGATTACTATTGCATTTTCTGCACTAACTCCTGTACACATTTTTGGCTTTTCCGTAAAAAACATATTATGTATATTAGTGGTTTTAATCTTAGGATGGAAAAATGGAATGTTAGTTGGTGCAACAGGTGGAATAACAATAGGAATTGTTCTAGGAATTATAGATGGTAGCAATCCTATTATGATAGCAGCATTTGCAATATCTGGATTACTTGCAGGATTATTTAGCAGATTTGGAAAACCAGGTGTAATTATAGGATTCGTTTTAGGAAATACATTACTTACATATGTATCAAATGGAAATATAATTCCAGTAATAGTATTCCAAGAAATATTAATTGCATCACTTGGGTTATTACTAATACCTAAAAAAGTTGAATTTGCAATTGAGGATTTATTTACTAATTCAAAACTATTACCAGAAACTACAGGAAGGGTCTTAGAAGGTAGTAAGGAAACAATACGAAAATTAACAAGTATTTCTGAAACAATTTCTGAATTAGCAAAAAGCTACACACAAACGGCAGCAACGGTTGTAGATGATGAACTTACAAAAATTGAAAAAGAAAATCAAGAAATATTTATTAAAGAATTACATTCTAATATAGAAGAAATTAATGAAAATTCATTGTATGAAGAAATATATTATTCAGATGAAATAGTATCTGATATATTTAAATCATTATTAATAAACACGATAATTACCAAAAAACAATTAGTAGAGATATTTGCAAACCACAATAATTATATTGTTGGTTTTGATGCAGATGGTGAAAATGATAATGAGAATATAGAAAAAGATATTTCGGAAATGATTAAAAAAATAAATTATTCTTTTAAAATGAGTAAAATTAATTTTGTGTATAAAAAGAAAATCGAAGAAAATAAAAAAAATGTTTCCGCTCAATTACAAGGTGTTTCTGAAATGATTGCTGAAATTGCAGATGATATAGAGGATTCTAAAGATGAACAATTTAAACAAGAAAAACAACAAATAATGCAACTTTTAAGGCAAAGACAAATAAAAATAGAGGATATTTCGATAAAAAAGGAAGAAACAGGAAGGCTTGAAACAACTATATATATAAAAACATGCGAAGAAACTGATGGTGGTGATTGTTCATTTAAAATAATAGGACAAATTATTTCAAAAGTATTAAATGAAAGAATGAGTTTGTGTGAGCAAATTTGCGGATTAAGAAAAAAACAAGATATATGCAAATTTTCATATATGTCAAAAGACAAACACAATCTTCAAATTGGAATTGCCAAATCTACTAAAAATGGTTCTCCTGTTTCAGGTGATACAAGTATACAAACAAAGCTTAAAGATGGAAAATATCTTATAGCTTTAAGTGATGGAATGGGCTCAGGACCTGAGGCTAGAAAAAGCAGTAAAATAGCAATAAAAATGTTAGAGAGGTTATTGACTTCAGGATTCAAAAGAGATACATCAATAAAATTAATTAATTCAACATTAGCATCAAATATGCAAGATGAAGATATGTATGCAACTTTAGATATTGCAATTTTAGACTTATATGCAGAAAATATGGAATTTGTGAAAAATGGTGCATGTCCAACTTATGTAAAAAGAAATAAAGAAGTACAATTATTAAAATCAATTTCTATGCCTACAGGGATATTAGATGATATTGAACTTATTGTTTATGATAAAGATATTCAAAAAGGTGATATTATTGTAATGTGTTCAGATGGAATAATAGAGTCTAATTCAGATTATCAAAATAAGGAATTATGGCTTAAATACTTATTGGAAGAAATGAATAATGATGATGTACAAAAAATTGCTGACATTATTATTTCAGAAGCAATTGACAATGATTTCGGAAAAGAAAAAGATGATATGACAGTAATTGTTGCTAAGGTTTGCTAAAAAAACACAAAGAAATATTTACAAAAAAAACATACTTATGCTATAATCTAAGAAGAATAAAATGAGGTGATTTGATGAATCAAATTTTAATAACAAATGATGAAAAAGGGCATTCAACAAGGGAAATTAGACCTATTATTAGATTTTTTGCTATAGCTATTATAATAATTTCTTTAATTTTTATAGGAGAGGGAGTATATAATTTAAGTAATTCCTTAAAAAATAATGAATCATTTTCAAAACCTATATTAAATGTTGAAAAAAATGGTAGTACTGTAGATTTAAAAGTTGCAAGTGATATTGGAATTAATAAAATTGAATATTCTTGGAACGGTGGAAGTACAACTGTTTTGAAATGTGAAGGTAAAAAAAATATTAATTCTGAAATTGAAATGCCACAAGGAGATAACAAACTGGATATAGTTGTAATTGATGTTGAAGGACATAAAACAAAATTTAAAAATATAGAAGTTTCTTTTACAGATGCTGATGATGTAACTAAACCCAAAATTTCAATTGTAAATGGAATTGGAAAAATAAGTATAACTGCAACAGATGAAACAGAATTAGATTACTTAACATACCAATGGGAGGGCGAAGAAGAGGTTAAGGTTCAAGCAATAGACGAGAACAATAAAACAATTACACAAGATATATCAATTCAAAAGGGAACTAAAAAAATAATTATTAATGCAGTTGATAAAACAGGTAATAAAGAAACAATTTCTAAAAAAATAGTTGGTTCAAATGGACCAGAAATAAAAGTTTCTATTGCTGACGGGAATTTTGTAGTAAAGGTTACTGATGAATATGTAATAACAAAAATAGAATATACTTTAAATGAGGAAGTGTTCACAGTAGAAGGAATACCTCAAGGTGCTAAGGAATATGAATTTAAAGTACAATTAAAAGATGGAACTAATTATTTAAAAATTAACGCATATGAAAACGAGTTGATGACGGAATACAAGTGCAAAAAGACAAAATAGCGAGTAGGAGATACAAATGATACAAGAAATATATATTATTGACGGTGAAGATAGTTTATTTAAAAAATTAAATACATTATTTTATGAAGAGGATAATTTTTGTTTTACCAATATAAAAGAACAAAAATTGGAAATTGCTTTAAAAAATATTCCTGCATTAATAATAATACATGAAGATACATTACAAACTAATATAATAGATATATGTAATAAAATACGCGAAAATGATGATAACCGTATTACACCTGTGATAGTTATTTCTTCAAATACAGATTATTTGCATAGAATAGAAGTTTTTAAAGCATCAGTAGAACAGTATATAAAAAAACCTATTAATGAGCAGTATTTATACTATACAATAAAAAATTTAATTAGATTATTAGATATTAATAGAACAGTAAGCCCTTTGACAGGTCTGCCAGGAAATGTACAAATTCAGGCTGAAATGAAAAAAAGACTAATGAATAAAGAGAAGTTTGTTATGTTATATTTGGATCTAGATAATTTTAAGGCATATAATGATGTATATGGATTTTTAAAAGGTGATGAAATTATTAAATTTACAGCAAGAACAATTCTAAAGAATGTACATGATATAGATTTAGAAAAAGGATTTGTGGGGCATATAGGAGGGGATGATTTCATTGCTATAATATCAAATAATGATTATGAAAAGCTATGTCAAAATATTATTCTAGATTTTGATTATAATGTATTAAATTATTATACAGAGGAGCATATAGAAAAAGGATATATAGAAGTAGAAAACAGAAAGGGGACAATGGAACAATTTCCACTAACATCTATTTCAATTGGTGTTGTTGAAGTTGATAGGGATAATTTTAAAAATATATTAGAAATTGGAGAGGTTGGTGCACAAGTTAAGCATCTTTCTAAGAGTATACAAGGAAGTACATATGTAGTTAATAAAAGAAAAACGCTATAATTTTGGCGCTTTTCTTTTATTATATAGATTAGATTTTTACTTGACTATTTATATAAGTTGGTTTATAGTTAATAAAGATTATAATGGAAAAATTTAAACAAAGGAGGAAAAATGGAAGAACAAGGATTGGTAGTAATAAACGATAATTTTTTGTCTAAAATTACAAAATTTTTAAGAAAAAAATTATTTAGAAATGATAATAATAATTATTATTTAATACAAACAGAACAGATAAATAAAATTGATATAAATATTCAATATATAAAAAAAGACAGAGAATTTGTACAAAGCGAAATAGTTAAAGCAAGAAGTGCATTTAGAAAATATGTTATTAATAATAAAAAAAATATTTCACTAAATATATTGAATTATATTGAAGAAAAATTATATGAAAATCAATGCAAAATTAATAAGATAATCGAAATTAATAAAAGCAATATTACATTTGAGGAAATACAAGAATTATTGCAAGATGAAAAAAATAATATTAATAATTTTAAATATAAAGATAAAAAAACAGGCTGTTACCAAGTTCCAATTGGAGTTATAGGAGTAGAGTGTTCTAATGTTAAAGATTGTATAAAAAATATGCTAAAACCAATATCTACAAGAAATTCAATTATTATTTTAAATAAGGAGAACAGTAAATACAGTACAGAATCTCTAATCTTATTAATTATAAAGGAATGTATAAGAAATTTTTACATTGATGATAATATTATTCAAATGCATCCTAAAGAAGAAATTGATATATCTAAATTAGATAAATATATTGATATTAATAATAAACATGATGAACAAAAATGTGATAATATTATTTATATGTATGAAGAAAATGAATTATTTGAAAGCGATATTATAGATCATATTGAAAAATTAAAGAGTATTGATAAGTATAGTTCATGTGAATTCAAGGTTATAAAAGGTGAATTTGGAGATGTAGTTAATTTCCTAAACAAAAATAAAGTATATGCAATGTGTATGTACACGCATAATTCACAAAAAGCCTATAAATTTATAAATTGGGTTAATTGTAGAAATGTATTTGTGAATACTGGGATTAAAAATTGCAAATTGTGTGAGAATAGTTATGATCATTATTTTAATTTTAAATATGTTTTGCATGAGGGTGTTTTTTAACATTCTCTTTTTGCAAACAATTATCTTATTCTTTTACTTCTCAAATGAGTATGTTTTGTAATAATTTTTATTGCAAAAGTAAGTAAAATTAAAAAAATTTAGAAAAACTATTGCAATTTGCAAAATGTTATATTACAATTCAATTGTAAGTGGAGAAAAGTGGTACAAAGTGGTACAAAGTGGTACAAAAAGTAAGCGAGGTGTCATAAAATGCTTATAGGTGAATATGAACATTCTCTAGATGTAAAAGGTAGATTAATAATGCCAGTAAAATTAAGAGAAGATATTGGTGAAAATTTCATAATTACTAAAGGCTTAGATGGCTGCTTATTTGGGTTTTCAAAAAATGAATGGACTAACTTTGAAGAAAAATTAAAATCACTTCCACTAACCAACAAAAATGCCAGAGATTTCGTAAGGTTTTTCCTATCAGGTGCAGTAGAGTGTGAGATAGATAAACAAGGAAGATTTTTAGTTGCAAGTAATTTAAGAGAGTATGCGTCAATGATTAAAGAAGTAGTGATAATTGGTGTAGGAACACGTATCGAATTCTGGGACAAGGATAAGTGGAAAAAACACAATAGTAGTGAAAATATTTCAGCTGATGAAATAGCTGAAAATATGACTATGCTTGGTATATAACTTGCAAAAGTTTATATAAATTTACCTATGATAAAATTTTTAGATACAAAAGATAAAATTTTTAAGATATACAAAAGAAAAAAAATTTAAGTATACATAAGAAATTATCAAAACACATTAGATAATAAAATTAGATACTTTTAGAAAAAAATAAGAAATACAAAAGAAATTACAAATTTCTAAAGAAAAAAGTTTTTATAAACAAAAGACAATATTATTAATAATAACCAAGGCTTGAATGCTAAAATATCAAGTTAAAACAAAAGACAAAGTAATAAAAAATAGCATTATAGTTGGTATTTTCTATAATACCAACTAATTATGCTATTTAATGTGTTTTTAGAATTGGAGAAGATGTTTGTGTTAGAATTTAAGCATAAACCAGTATTATTAGATGAATGCATAAAAGGGCTTAATATCATTCCAGATGGAATATATGTTGATGGTACTTTAGGCGGTGCTGGTCATAGCAAAGTTATTGCAAGTAAGTTATCTGATAAAGGTTTATTAATAGGAATTGATAGAGATTTAGAAGCTCTTAAAGCTGCAAAAATTAATTTAGAACAATATCATAATGTTAAATATGTTCATGGCAATCATGATGATATAAAAAATATTCTTAATGATTTAGGAATAGAAGGTGTTGATGGTATTTTATTAGATTTAGGTGTTTCTTCATATCAATTAGATGAAAAATCACGTGGTTTTAGTTATATTGGCGAAAATGAATTAGATATGAGAATGGACAAGACTCAATCTTTAACTGCAAAAGATGTAGTTAATTCATATTCTGAGGAGAATTTAACACAAATAATTCAAGAATATGGAGAAGAGCGTTTCGCTAAAAATATTGCTAAAAATATTTGCAAATATAGAAGTGAAAAAGAAATATCTACAACAAATGAATTAGTGAAAATTATTGAAAACTCAATTCCGAAATCTAAACAAAAAGATGGACATCCAGCAAAACGTACTTTTCAGGCTATTAGAATAGAGGTTAATGATGAATTAAGACCTTTATATAATACTGTAAAAGATTCAATAGATTGTTTAAAAAAAGGTGGAAGATTGTGTATAATAACTTTCCACTCATTAGAAGATAGAGCAGTTAAACAAGCATATATGGATGCTGTTCGGTAAGTGTACTTGCCCACCAGATTTGCCATATTGTGTGTGTAATTATAAATCTTTAGGAAAAATTATTAATAAAAAACCAATTGTAGCAAGCAATGAAGAGTTAGAACAAAATTCTAGAGCTCAAAGTGCTAAACTTAGAATTTTTGAAAAAGAGTGAGGTGAACTAACTGATGGTAGATAGGTTTTACGGATATCAGTATGATACTAATCCCAGAAAACTTAGCCCAGAACATATACCATATAGGAATAGATATCCCAAAAAAGAAGAACCTGAAAAGTATATTCCTGAATATAGAAAAAAGCAAATAACACATAAAAATGAAAATGTAAATAATAATTCACGAATTAGTGTTAGGAAAAATAAAAAACAGTCTGATACGCAGGGTTCAAGAAAAAATAAAACTAATATTAAACCAAAATTGAGAATTGTAATGTTTTTAATTACAGGATTTTCAGTTTTATTTGCTATCAGTTATCAAAATTCTTTGATTAGTGAAAGTTTTAATAAAAAAGAGCAATATAAAAAGGAAATGGAAGCTTTAAGTAAGACAAATCAACAAATAGAAGTTAATATTGAAAATAGTTTAAATCTGAAAAATATAGAAGAAGCTGCAAAAGATAAAATAGGTATGCAAAAATTAAATAATAACCAAAAGATATATGTGGATTTACCAAAAGAAGATTATGTTGCTCCGGCAGCAGAGCAAGTAATTATTGATGATGACTTAGGATTTTTTGAAAAATTGATAAAAGGATTTACAAAATCAGTAGAATAAAAATTTTACCAGAGGGAATGGAGCCTTTTGGTAATTTTTTTGCCAGTAGGGACGGTCCCTACTGGCAATTCCATACTCCATTTTTATATTCTTTATAATAATCTAAATGTCTTTTTGCCAACAAAAGTTTTCTTTTAAAACAAGTATCTTTCTTGTATTTTAAAGGATTAACAACACCTTTTTTCCATAATGTTAAAGCTTTTTTCTTAAATACAGGATTTTCAATATATTTTTTCAAAACACCTTTTGGAACAAATGATAATAATACTTCATCATCTATAACCTTAAAATCCATGTTTTTATTATAAATTAAATCATCAGCCAAAACTTTAACTAAATTATATCCAAGAGGAGAAATATAATAACTACATCTTCCTTGTCTTGCATTTATTTCTAGTACTTTAAATTTTTTATCTCTATAATCATATTTCATATCAAATTCAGCAAAACCTTGATATCCAATGTCTTCCATGAATGTTTTAATATTTTGTATCATTTCAGAATTATCGCCATATTGATTAAATCCATTTATCAGAACAGCAGCATTTCCAACCATTGTTTTGGAATGTTCTTGTAAACCTATTTGAGCAAAAGATATTAATTTCACTTTTTTATCTTTACCACAATAAACAACACTGTCAAATAAATAACTATCATCACCTGGAATAAATTCTTGTAAAATTAATGTATCTGTATAGCCATTTTCTACTATTTTATTAACTGTTTCAATTAATTTTTCCATAGAATCGACTTTATAAATTTTATTTTTACCTTCAAAATTTATATGATTATATTCAATAACATTACTTGGTTTTATAATTACTGGAAATGTAAAATTATTTGATATTTCAGTTGGATTACTGCAATTATAATAAACAGTTTTTGGAAAATCTAGTACAGAATTTTCGTATGTTTTATAAAAAGTTTCTTTCATAATAAGACTGTTTATTATATCTATACTAGGATAATTGTGGACAAATTGTTTATGTATTTTATCCTTATTTTTACTGATGAATTCTGCGTATGTTTCATTAGAGCTGATTAAAAGAATTTTTTTGTTAGGGTGTTGTTTTCTAAAGTCTTCAATTGCATCTAGAAAACCTTCCTCTGTCCAGATTTTATCATTATAAATAACATTCAAAATATTTGTATATTTTGTATATATCATTGGCTTTTTGCCAAGTAAATTTGCTTTTTTATTATATATTTCATGATAGCATCTTGCCATATAATAGGCATTTGCATCTGTTCCGATTATTAAAATTTCAAAATCCATATTCTTTCCCTTGTGTATTTTATTTAGGTTTTTAAATTGGAAGTGCCTATAAACCATTCATTATTTTAATTAATATTTGATTTCAACAGAGTCATTTTTTGTTTTATAAACTCTAGGAACTCTAGTTGTAATCCCTGTAAATAGAGTATAACTATTAATACCACATTCGTTAGCAACTGTTTTTACAGGTAATTTGTCGCCTCCAACTAAAATAACTTTATCACCTAATTTAACAGTATCATCAACTTTAACAGCAAGCATGTCCATGCATATATCACCTACAACATTGTATTTTGTGTTATTAATAACTACATGTTTTATTTTTCTTGGGACTCCATCTGCATATCCAATAGGTATAGTTGCAATTATTGAATCTGCATTTGCAATGTATGAAGCACCATATCCAACAAAATCGTTTTTCTTTATTTTTCTTAAATCAATAACTTCGCTGTATAAAGTTATTGCTGTTTGTAATTTTAAATTGTTTGTAGTGGTTGTTGGGCTGATATTTAGTTTTTTCTTAGTATGATTGTTACGAATGTTTCTAAGAAAGGCTTTAAGTCCTGTGGCTTTTGGCATGCTTTGAGACATTCCATACATTATTATTCCAAGTCTAATACCATTGCAAAATGGTATTTTTGGATGATTAACAAGTGTTAAAGATCTACCCATATGCACTATTGGAATTGTTGATAAATCTATGTCTTGGGTGATTTTTTCGAATTTTTCTAATTGGTCATCCCAATGTTTGTCTAATATTCCGCTTGTTGCGAAGTGTGTGTAGATTCCTTCTAAGAATAGTTTTGGGTTTTGTGGAATGTTTTGTATTATAAAATTAAAATCTTCCTTAGTTTGAATTCCTAGTCTGCTCATACCGGTGTCTAATTTTATGTGTAGTTTTAGGGCGTTTGATAGTTCTGATTTTAGTAAGTTTTTAAAGTATTCTGTGTTAGAGACTGTTATTGTGATGTTGTTTTGAATACAAGTTTCAATATGGTTTAAGTGAATAGGTTCTAGGATTAGTATTGGAATTTCTGTGTTATAGGTTCTTAGGTTTAGTGCTTCTTCTAATGAAGAAACTGCTAAATAGTTTATTCCTCCGGCTATTAGGCTGTTAATTATATAGCTTCCGTGACCGTAGGCGTTGGCTTTTACTACTCCGAAGTAGTAGTTATAGTCTGGGTAATTTTTTTTGATTTCGATTATGTTGTTTTTTAGTTTTTCACAATCGACTTCTAGGTAAGTTTGTCTGTACATGGGATTCTCCTTTTTTTTATTGAATTATATCATAAAAGATTTTGGGTTGCTAGAGGGGATGAGGGGTTTTTTGTGATTTTTTTGATGAAGTGTTTGGCGGGGGTGGTAATTTTTTTTGTTTTTTTTGGGGGGTGCCGAGAAAAAAAATTTTTACTTTTGAAAAAAAAAATTCCTTCAAACGCGGTGGGGTGCGTACTGTGTTTGTTGGGCTTGTTACGATAATGACTTGGGTTAGATGTTTGGGGGCTTAGGTCGGAATTTGTTTTTTCAAAAGTAAAAATTTCTTTCTCCGAGGGAGGGGGGAAGTGGGGGGTCAATTGTGCATAACCACATTTTTTCTCACATATACTGTTCTAAGGAGGAAAATGCAATGAGCAACATTAGAAAAATGGCTAAAAAGGCTAAAAAAAAGAAAGATAAATTTAAAATTAGTCAAATTGAGAAAAAGGGAAATTTGACTAGAAAAAAACGAATGAGAAATGCAATAATTGTAGTATTTTTAGTGGCAACTCTAATGATTGGTAGAATTGCATGGATTCAATTCATAGATGGTGATAGATTGAAGTATATGGCATATGTACAACACACCCTTGATAGAAAAATTAATCCTAAAAGAGGTACAATTTATGATGCAACAGGTACAAAAGTACTAGCAGTAAGTGCTACAGTAAGAACAATTACAGTTAATCCGGTAAATATAGCTAAAGAGAATAAAGAAAAGGTCGCAAAGGCTTTATCAGAGATTTTTAATGTGGATTATGAAACTACATTAAAAAAAGTTTCTAAAAGAAGTTCTATTGAAACAATTGCTAGAAAAGTCGAAAAAGAACAAGCGGATGAACTAATGAGATGGATGGAACAAAATAATATTTTAACAGGAATAAATGTGGATGAAGATACAAAAAGGTATTATCCATACAATAATTTAGCTTCTCAAATTATAGGATTTTGTGGAAGTGATAATCAAGGATTGGATGGAATAGAGGCTCTTTATGATTCTAAATTAAAAGGTGAGACAGGAAAAATTATTAAAATAACCGATGCTAAAGGAAATACAATTCTAAAAGAAGGAGAAGATTATGAATCTGCAATTGATGGAAATGATTTGGTTTTAACTATAGATGCTACAATTCAAGGTATTGCGGAAAAGTATTTATCAGAAGCATGTATAGATAATCAATGTACAGATGGCGGTTGTGTTATAGTAATGAATCCAAATAATGGTGATGTTTTGGCAATGGCTGGTTATCCAAATTATAATTTGAATGATCCATATACAGTAAATAGTGAAGAGCTTAAAAATAATTGGGATAATATAACAAAAGAAGAAAAGTCTGCTCTTTTACAACAAATGTGGAGAAATAGAGCAATTTCAGATGGGTATGAACCAGGTTCAACTTTTAAATTAATTACAGCATCTGCAGCATTAGAAGAAGGAATTACAAATACTGATAATAAGGGAGAGTTTAATTGTAGTGGTTCAATAGAAATTGCAGGGGTACGTATTAAATGTTGGAGACATTATAGACCACATGGTGCACAAAGTTTAAGAGAAGCTTTAATGAATTCGTGTAATCCTGTATTTATAGGAATTGGTCAAAAGCTTGGAGTTCATACATATTATTCATATTTGCAAAAGTTTGGTTTTTTAAATAAAACAGGAATTGATTTACCTGGTGAGGCAGGAAGTATTTTTTTAGCAGAAGACAAGGTTGGTCCAGTAGAGTTGCGGAACAATAGCATTTGGTCAAAGATTTGAAATAACTCCAATTCAAATGTGTACAGCTGTTTCTACTATTGCAAATGGCGGAACATATATTAAACCTAGAATTGTAAAGCAGATTGTAGATAGCCAAACTGGTGAAGTTACAGATGTTGAAACTGTAAAAAAGGATAGAGTTGTATCTGAAGAAACTTCAAAAAAAATCTTAAGTATGATGGAAAGTGTTGTATCAGAAGGAACTGGAAAAAATGCTCAAGTGAAGGGATATTCTATTGGTGGAAAAACTGGAACATCAGAAGATGGTGTAAATACAAATAAGTATGTTGCTTCTTTTGTGGGAGTGACTCCTGTGTCTAATCCACAGTTGGTTGTGTTAGTTGTTATGTATAATCCAACTGGGGAAGGAGGACATGGAGGTGGTGGAGTTGCAGCTCCTGTTGCTTCGCAAATTTTAACAGAGGTTTTACCTTATTTAGAAGTATCTAAAGATAATATTTCTAGTGAAGATATAAAAATGAATGTGGATGTTCCAAATGTTGTAGGGCTTACATATAAAGAGGCTAAAAAGGCTTTGAGAGATGTTGGGTTAGAAATTACACTTAGAAATGAAGAAACAGAGGTTTCAGATGATTATGTTATTTCAAAACAGGTTCCAAATAGTGGGGTGCAAATATTAGAAGGTGGAAGTGTGATTGTGGAATAATCATAAAGTAAAAAGTCGAATTCAATTTAATAACGAAAAATCGCTAAGCAAAAAGTTGAATTTAATTCTGTAAAGTAAATGCAATTTGTATGATTAAATGAAAGTAACGAAAAATTTGCTAAAAGTTCTAGCTCCTATTGGCAAATTTAAAATTTAGTTATATAATAGAAAAAAATTAAATGGAGGTTTCATATGGAATTAAAAAACATATTATCAACCCTAGAAGGTTTAAAAGTAAAAGGTGATTTAAATATAGATATTTCTAATATAGATAGTGATTCAAGAAACATTAAAGAAAATGGATTATTTGTTGCTATAAAAGGTTTTGATGTGGATGGTCATAATTATATAAAAGAAGCAATAAAAAGAGGAGCGGTAGCTGTAATTGCAAGTATTGATGCAGATAAAAAGTTATTAAAAGAAATAATGGATAAAGTAACCTTAATTTTGGCTCCAGATACAAGGCTTGCTTTAGCAATTTGTGCATGCAATTTTTATGATAATCCTTCTAGAAAGTTTAAGTTAGTTGGAATAACAGGAACAAAAGGTAAAACTACAACAAGTTTCATGGTTAAAAGAATATTAGAAAAAGCAGGTAAAAAGGTTGGATTAGTTGGAACTATTGCTACATATATTGGTGATGAGAAATTAGAAGATAGTGATAGAACAACTCCAGAAAGTATTAAATTACAACAATTATTTAGTAGAATGGCAAGAGAAAATTGTGAAGTTGTAATAATGGAAGTATCTTCACAAAGTTTAAAATTACACAGAGTTGCTGGTTGTGATTTTGATATAGGTGTGTTTACAAACTTTTCAGAAGACCATATTAGTGCCAAAGAACATCCTGATATGAAGGACTATTTTGAATCTAAATTAAAATTATTTGATATGTGCAAAATAGGCTTTGTAAATAGTGATGATCTTCAAACTGCAAAAATACCAAGACTATTACCAGACAAAAATATTTCAACTTATGGAATTGATAATTATTGTAATTTACTTGCAAAAGACATAACTATAACAAATTCATTTGTTGATTATAAAGTAAAAATTGGAACTAGAAATGAAAGAATAAAAATAGATATACCGGGAAGATTTAGTGTATATAATTCACTAGCTGCTATAGCTATTACTACAAAATTAGGTTGTGGTGCTGAAGAAATTAAAGAAGCATTATTAGATTTAAAAGTTCCAGGAAGAAGTGAATTAGTAGAAAATAAAAAAGAATTAACTATTATGATAGATTATGCACATTCTCCAGAAAGCTTGGAAAATATATTATCTGCAGTAAAATCTTATACAAAAGGTAGAGTAATAAGCTTATTTGGATGTGGAGGAGATAGGGATTCTGGGAAAAGACCTTTAATGGGTGAGATTTCTGGAAAAATTGCTGATTTTACAATAATAACTTCAGATAATCCACGTACTGAAGAGCCAGAAAAAATTGTAAAACAAATAGAAGAAGGAATGAAAAAAACAAAAGGCAAATATATATGTATAGTAGATAGAATCGAAGCTATAAAATATGCAATAAAAATGGCTAATAAAAATGATATAATAGTGCTTGCAGGTAAAGGACATGAGCCATATCAAGAAATTAATGGGGTTAAACATCCTTTTGATGAAAGAATAATTGTAAATGATATAATAGATGGCAAAATATAGGAATTAAAGTATAGGAAAGGGGTTAACTCAAAAGATGGAATTTCAAATAAAAGTGGTCTTATTGGCATTTGTGTTAAGTGTAATTGCTTCAATAATAATAATACCAATATTGAGAAGATTGAAAGTAGGTCAAATAGAAAGAGATGATGGACCACAATCACATTTAAAAAAACAAGGGACTCCCACAATGGGAGGAATTGTAATTGCATTAACTATTGTAGCAATTACAGCATTTTTATACAAAATGTACAATGTAGCAGAACCTAATATAGCTAAAAATCTAATACCACTTGCAGGTGTAACAGTTGGTTTTGGATTAATAGGGTTTATAGATGATTTTAAAAAATTGGTTTTTAAAAATACAGAAGGGTTAAAACCAGCATATAAAATGTTTGGGTTATTAATTGTGGCAGTAGCATTTACATTATATCTAGTGAAAATATTATCACTAGGAACTGAAACATATATTCCAATTATAAAACAATATATTAATTTGCCAATTTGGATTTATATACCATTTGCAATATTTGTATTACTAGCTACAACAAATGCAATAAATTTAACAGATGGTATTGATGGATTGTCTACAAGTGTAACAACAATTATAATTACAGCATTAACAGTAATAAGTATTATTCTTGGAGTTAAAGAGGTAACACTACTAGGATGTACATTGATAGGAGCATGTTTAGGTTTCTTATTATTTAATTTACATCCAGCTAAAGTATTTATGGGTGACACAGGTTCTCTTCTTTTAGGCGGGGCAATCGCAGGAATGGCATTATATTTAAAAATACCAATTATATTAATAGTATTGGCTTTTATTCCAATAATTGAAACAGTTTCTGTAATGATGCAAGTAGCATATTTTAAAAAGACTGGTAATAGAATTTTTAAAATGGCACCTATACATCATCATTTTGAATTGTGTGGATGGAAGGAAAATAAGATTGTTTCTATTTTTAGTATAATTACTTTAATACTTTCTATTGTGGCAATTAATATTATCTAATTTTAGGATAATTTTAAGATGAGTACTTTAATACATTCTATTGTGGAATTATTAGTATTAAAAAATATATGAATAATAAAAAATATAAGGAGATTACAAATGCGAAAAAAAGTGAAAAAAGTTTCTAATTTTGTAAATAATCAATTTGACTTTACACTATGCATTACAGTGCTTGTACTGCTTGCAATGGGAATAATAATGATATTATCAGCAAGTGCACCTTCTGCATTATCAACAACAGGAGATAGCTATACATATGTAAGGAAACAATTTGCTTTTGCAATAGTTGGTGTTGTTTTAATGTTTATAATTTCTAAAATAGATTATAGATTTTACAAAAAATATTATTGGTTAATATATCACGCATCATGGATAATTCTGCTATTGGTTTTAGTACCAGGATTAGGAGTTTCAGTAAAAGGTGCTACAAGATGGGTAAACTTAGGATTTACTCAATTCCAACCATCAGAATTAACAAAAATAGGTTTAATAATATTTTATGCAGGATATTTATCAGATCATAAATCAGAATTAACAAATTTTAAAAAAGGATTTTTAAAACCACTTTGTTTTGTTGTACCGCCAATAGGAATATTATTTTTAGTACAAAACCATCTTAGTGTATCTTTAGTTATAGGAATAATTACTATTACAATGATGGTAATGGCAGGATGCAAAATGTCACACTTTGTTAATACTGGTATAGTTGGCGTTTCAGGCATTTTTGGAGTAATCGGTTTATTGCAAATGTCTGGAAAAGGTGGATTTAGATTAGATAGAATTGCTACATATTTTGACCCATGGGCTGATGCACAAGGTACTGGATACCAAATGGTTCAGAGTTTATATGCTATTGGTTCAGGAGGATTTTTTGGAGTTGGTTTAGGCGAAAGTAAACAAAAATATTTATATATACCAGAACCACACAATGATTTCATATTTGCAATACTAGCAGAAGAATTAGGCTTTATAGGATGTGCTTTCGTAATAGCAATGTTTGCTATATTCATATGGAGGGGAATTCTTATAGCAATGAAAGCCCCAGATATGTTTGGTAGTCTAATAGCAATAGGTATAACAACTTTAATTGGTGCACAAGCAATAATAAATATTGCAGTTGTAACAGCTTCAATACCTACAACAGGTATTGCTTTACCATTTTTCAGCTATGGTGGAACAGCATTACTTATATTATTGTGCAATGTTGGAATACTGCTTAATATTTCTAGAGCAGGTTCTAAGGTGTGAGGGAATTTGGAAAGGAATTTGGGAAGGAATTGGGGAAGGAATTGGGGACGTTTTTCTTTTCCTTCTTAATAAACATAAATTATTAGCAATTATATTTATTAGTAAAGAAGGAAAAGAAAAACGTCCCCAATTCCTTCCCCAATTCCTTAAAAAGGAGGATTATATGAAAGTAATAATTTCAGCAGCTGGTACTGGGGGACATATAAACCCAGGGATAGCTATAGCAAATAAAATAAAAAAAGAACAGCCTGATTCAGAGATAATTTTTATTGGGACTTCAAGAGGATTAGAAACAGATTTAGTGCCAAGAGCTGGATACAAATTAAAAACATTAGAAGCATATGGATTAAAAAAGGAAATATCAATAAGAAATTTGAAAAATATTATAAAAACAGTTAATAGTACTAAACTTGCTAAAAAATATATAAAAGAATTTAAACCAGATGTTGTTATAGGAACCGGAGGATATATTTGTGGACCGGTATTTGCAGCAGCAACCGCTAACAAAATTCCTTCGGTATTACATGAAAGCAATGCTTATCCAGGAAGAGCGGTTAAAATGTTTGCTAAAAAAGCAACAAAGGTATTGGTTGGATTTGAAGCTGCTAAAGAAAGATTACCTAAAGCGAAAGAAGTTGTTGTTACAGGAACACCTACAAAAGTTAGAAAAATCCAATTAACAGAAAAAAGAAAACAAGAATTATTTGAGGAATTAGGTTTAAATTCCAAATTGCCAATTGTTTTAGTTTTTGGAGGAAGTCAAGGCGCAAAAGCAATAAATGATGCAATAATAGGAATTTTAAAAGAAGGAAAAAATAAAAATTATCAAATTGTATGGGCAACAGGTCAAAAACAATTTGATATAATAAAACAAGAACTTGCAAAAAATAGTATGGATATTAACAAGATTAAAAATTGCAAAGTTCTACCTTATATTTACAATATGGAAGAAATGTATGCACTTTCAAATTTGGTAATTGCTAGAAGCGGTGCAATGACAATAACTGAGCTTGCAATAATGTGTAAGCCTGCAATTTTTATACCATTACCAAGCGTAGGAGCTAATAGGCAAGAAGATAATGCAAGAGTAGTAGAAAAATTAGGTGGAGCAAAAGTAATTTTAAATTCTGAATTAAATAGTAATAATTTATCAGAAATGTTAAATGAATTAACATCTGATATAAAATTATTAGATGAGATGGGAAAAAAGGTTAATTTGCTTGAAGTAAAAAATGTTGAAGACAAAATATATAAAGAAATTTGTAGTGTAGTAAAAAGATAAATGCTGTCGAATTTTATAATATTGAGTAAATAAAAGTAAGATTTAACAAGAATTTGACATACGAAAATGCTTGAAATGTAGGCAATTATAGAATATAGTGATATTAAACAATAACATAAACAGGAGGTTTTTGTATGGAAACAATCAAAGAATTTTATGGTGGAACATCATTAAATTTTAATGATGTTGAACATTTTTCAAGTAAGGGAAAAATAGAACTTAAATATTATAAAATTATTAGTAATATTGTTGAGAAGAAGAATAAAAAGCATAAATATGGCATAGAAGTTGTAAAAAAATATGTAAACAATAATGTAATAAGTGAAGAAAAAAAGGAAATTTTCAACTGTATAGAAAATGAAGAGGCAGCAGATAGAGTTTTGGAATTATTAAAAATTAATAAAGTTTCTCCAATTAATGTTTTAGATATTTTACAGGACTTATCGGCGAAGAAAAATTGTTTGTTAATAAGGTGAATATTTTAAGACGCGTTACTGAATTATCAAGAACGCGTTTTTTGTTTTTATAAAATAAATAATTAATTCATAGGAATTTAATATATGGATTGAAATTATAATAAAATTAATATAAAATACTGATAGTATATATTTAGGAGAGTGTAATTATGATAGTATCAGATTTAGAAAATAAAACAAAATATATAATGAAAAAATATGGAATAACAGCAAATAAAAATCTTGGACAAAATTTTTTGATTAATGAAGATGTTGTAAATAATATAGTAAACTCATCAGAAATTAGTAAGCAAGATTTAGTAATTGAAATCGGACCAGGCCTTGGAACTTTAACTGAAAAGTTGTTAGAAAAAGCAGGAAAAGTTATTGCTATAGAATTAGATGAAAGAATGATAAAAATTCTTAATGATAGATTTAGTTTGTATGATAATTTTGAACTGATTAATGAGGATGTTTTAAAAGTTAACTTAGGTGAAATAATAAAAAAAGAAAAGGAAAACAACAATTTTTTAAATGCAAAAATTGTTGCAAATTTACCATATTATATAACTACACCGATAATTATGAAATTATTGGAGGAAGAACTTGATATAAAAAGCATAACTGTAATGATTCAAAAGGAAGTGGCTGAAAGGCTTATTGCTGTTCCTGGAGATAAATTTAGTGGCGCTATTACATATTGTGTGTATTATTATGCAGATTCTGAGAAAATAATGGTGGTTGATAATAATTCTTTTATTCCTGAACCAGAGGTGCAATCTGAGGTTATTAAGCTAAATATTAGAAGTGCTCCGGCTTTAGAATTAAAGGATAAGGATTTGTTTTTTAAGGTGGTTAAAGTTAGTTTTATGCAGAGAAGGAAGACTTTGATGAATTCTTTAGTAAATGGAGGGGTTTTGAAAAGTAAGGATGAGGCTAGAAAAATGTTTGGGGAGCTTGGATTTGATGTGAATGTTAGAGGTGAAAATTTGAGTATGGGGGATTTTGAGAGAATATGTGAGTGGTTGTAGGATTCCTTTTTGGGGTTGGCACCGAGAGAAAAAAATTTGTTACTTTTGAAAAAACAAACTCTTTCAAACGCGGTGGAGTGCTTACTGGGTTTATTGGACTTGTTACGATAATGACTTGGGTTAGATGTTTTAGGGCTCAGGTCGGAGCTTTGTTTTTTCAAAAGTAACAAATTTTTTTCTCCGAGCGAGGAAGGAGATAAGTTGAGTATTTGTTTGCTTTTGAGAATTTTGAGTAGTTAGGGATTATTTTCAATTGTGTGGGGAAAAAAGAGAAATTTAAGTGAAGAAGTAGATTTGAGTTTGAGGGATTGGTGGATGAGTACTATAAAAAAGTGGTAAAGATATTGTGCGAGTTGAATGGTAATGTTATAATATAATTAGATTATTAGGAAAGGTTTTTATATGAATCAGATATTAGTAAATGAAAAAGTGTATGTAACACCTAAATTGAAAAGAAAAAAGATATTTTATAAAACTATGTTTATATTATCAGTATTGATTGTTTTAGCATTAATAATTTATCTTATATATTCTGAATATGATAGGAGAAAGGGCGAAGCTATATCAAAAGATATATTGGGTAATATAGCAGATGTTGATACTACAGTTATAAATGATGATACATTAGTTGTGGCTTTAAATGATAATATTGAAGAGGTTCATCCAAAACAGTTGGATAAGTTCAATACTGTGTATAAAACAGATAGCGGAAAAGAATATAAAGTGGATTCTATTTTGAATATTCCATCACTTGAAATTAAGTATCCAGTATTATCTGAGTCTACAGATGAGTTGTTAAAAATTTCTCTTAACAAGTTTTGGGGAGGAGAACCTAATTCAGTAGGAAATTATTGCGTGGTTGGACATAATTATGATGGGAAAGATATATTTTTTGGTAAGTTAAACAAAATACAAAATGGAGATATAGTGGAGTTAGAAGATAAAACAGGAAAAGTGCTACAATACAAGGTTTATAATAAGTTTATAGTTCAACCAACAGATGTGGCATGTACAAGTCAGATAACAAATGGAAAAAGGGAAATGACATTAATAACTTGTAGTGATGGTGGAAAAACTAGATTAATTGTAAAGTGTAGGGCAATAGAATAATGGACAGTTAAAAATACGCATATAAAATCAATAGTGGAATAATTAATAAAAACACTTCATATATTATAATAGGGGTGTTTTTAATTATGATTATTTTGAGTAAAAAAAGATTAATTTTAATAACAAGCATGATATGTGTTTCATTAACAGTGTTCTTAGTAAATAGTTCTTTAACAGGAACACAAACAGTCGAAACTGTTAATCTCCCAGTCTCAAACAAAGTAATAGTTTTAGATGCACGGTCACGGAATCCCAGATGAGCGGTGCACAAAGTAGTAATGGAACAACAGAAGCAGAAACAAACCTAAAAATTGCATTAAAAGTTCAAACTCTGCTAGAACAAAGTGGAGCAACAGTAATATTAACAAGGTCTGATGAAAATGCAATCTATGATGTAGATAGTAAAACTTTAAAACAGAAAAAAATTTCAGATATACATAATAGAGTAAAAATAGGTAATGAAAGTTCTGCAGATATATTTGTTTCAATTCATTTAAATAAAATTCCACAACAACAATATTATGGATGGCAAACATTTTATAAAGAGGGAAATGAGCAAAGTATGAACTTAGCCAAAAGCATACAAAGTAATTTGAATGATTCAATACAAAAAGAAAATAAAAGAGTTGCAATGAAAATAGATAATATCTATATTGTTAAGCATGTAGAAATTCCTACTAGTATTGTAGAGTGTGGCTTCTTATCAAATCCAGAAGAAGAAAAACTTTTATTAGAGGATGATTATCAGAATAGATTAGCATGGGGAATTTATAATGGTATAATGGATTATTTTTATGAAATGTAATTGTAAAATTAATAACAAAGGAAAATTTTTCTTGGAATGTTAAATTTGCAATTGGAGATAATATGTGGTATAATATAAAAAGTTTGCTAAGGAAAACAAAGGAAGGTGACTTATATTTTAAAAAGAAAAATAATATATCATGCGAAAAAATCTTTTAAATGTATAAATTTATTTTTTCTATTATTAATAGGTATAATAGCAATAATTTTAACTAAATATAAACCATCATATGCAGTAACAATATCAGGAGAAATTGTTGGATATGTGAAGGATAAAACCGATTTTCAAACAAGAATTAACAATGAAATTTTAGCACATACAGGAAATGTTGCATTTGTTACAATAAATCAATTTCCAGAATATAAACTAGAACTTGTAAGTAGAAAAGAGCAAACTAATGAAGATGAACTTATAAATTCATTAAAACAAAATGCAGAAATAACATATAAGTATTACGCAGTTACTTTTAATAATGAAACTATGGGTTATTTAAATACTTTAGAAGAAGCTGAACAGCTTGTTGCTGAAATTAAAGAAGAACATAATGAAAATTTTGATTCAAAAATTGGAATTAGTGAGTATTATACAATTAATGTTGATGATGCACATAAAATTGAAGAAACTACAAATATGGTTTTAGCAAAACAGGAAATTGAATCATCAGTAGATAATTATATAGATAAAGAGAAAAGAACAGTTAATGGAATTTATTTAGCTACAACACCTATTTCAGGAATAATTACATCAAGATTTGGTAGTATAGAAAATGTACGTTCAGGTGCACATACAGGTCTAGATATTGCGGCACCAAATGGAACACCAATAATGGCTACAGCAGATGGTGTTGTTACACATGCTTCAATGATGGGAACATATGGTAATTTAGTTATAATATCACACGGAAATGGTATAGAAACATATTATGCCCACTGTAGTAAAATTCTAGTTAGTGTAGGTCAACAAGTTTCATCAGGAGAAAATATTGCTTTAGTAGGTTCTACTGGTAATTCCACAGGAAATCACTTACATTTAGAAATACGTATTAATGGAAAAGCAGTAAATCCACAAAAATATTTATATAGAAATTAATAAAATATTTAATTAGCAAATATTAAAATGGAAAAATAATAAAATAGAAAAACAATAAAATAATCAAACAATAGAATAATCAAACATAGAATAATAAAATAATCAAGCAATAGAATAATAAAACAATAAAATTATAGATTAGAAAAAGTAAAATTGTAGAATAAAAAATGAAAAATCCAGCTAGATAAAGGCTGGATTTTTTGAGGTTCTTGAACCTCTTTTTAACTGAAAATAAAAGGGGATGTTTTATTTTTCTTAAGTCAGCAACTGGAGTAATTGTTACTAACTTATATATAATATATCAGTGAATTTTGTCCATTGTGTGAATTATTTGTGATTAATTAATAAAATTATATACATTGGTATATATACAATTTGCACTCTTTTATAAAATAAACATAATATATAACATATTAAATTATAGAAAGGGTGAACAAAATGAAATCATACATAATAGAAGGTCGGAAAAAGATTACAAGGTGAAGTAAATATATCAGGTTCTAAAAATGCTTCACTACCAATAATTGCTTCTACAATATTGAATTCAGATATAAATAGATTATATAATGTACCTAAAATTCATGATACGCAAATAACTTTAGAAATTTTGAAGATTTTGGGTTGCAAGATTAAGAAGAATAGTGGTAAAATAGAGATTAATTCAAGGTATATAAACAAAACAGAGATTCCAGAAAATTTAATGAGGCAAATGAGATCAACAGTTATACTTGCAGGTGCATTATTAGGAAGGTTTAAAAAAGTTACATTTTCGTATCCAGGTGGATGTGAAATAGGCTCAAGGCCAATTGATTTACACTTATCTGCATTTAGAAAAATGGGCATACAAGTTGAAGAAACAGCTGGATTTATAAAGTGTAGTTGTGATAAAATAACAGCTGCAGATATTAACTTAGATTTTCCAAGTGTGGGAGCAACAGAAAATATAATATTGGCAGCAGTTCTTGCAGATGGGACAACAACAATAAATAATTCTGCTATGGAACCAGAAATAATAGATTTGGCAAATTGCCTAAATAAAATGGGCGCTAAAATAAAAGGCGCAGGTACTAATGTAATTAAAATAACAGGTGTAACAAAATTAAAAGGAACAGGTTATAAAGTAATGCCAGATAGAATTGAAACAGGAACATTTTTATGTGCAGCAGCTATTACAGGGGGAAAAATTAAAGTTAATAATATTATACCAGAACATGTTGTACCAGTAATACATAAATTGCAAGAGGCTGGATGTGAAATAGAAGTAGAAAAAAATTATATAATATTAGAAGCACCTAAAAAACTTAAAGCAATTGAAATAAAAACAATGCCATATCCTGGATTTCCGACAGATATGCAACAGATTTTTGGTGCGGTTCTATGTTTAGCAAAAGGAACATCTGTTATTATAGAAAATATTTTTGAAAATAGATTTAAATATATAAATGAATTGATAAGAATGGGTGCAAAAATTAAAATTGAAGGAAAAACAGCGGTAATAACAGGGGTTAGGAAACTCTCAGGAACTACAGTTGAAGGTCATGATTTAAGAGGTGGAGCAGCTTTAATACTTGCAGGACTTGCAGCCAAAGGAAAAACAAACGTGGAAAATATAGAGTATGTTTTAAGAGGATATGAAAATATAGATAGAAAATTAAATATGTTAGGTGCTAATATTAAAGAAGTAGGTGGTTAAATTGGCTAAAAATGAAAGAAAGAGAACAATGGTGTATTCAAATGTAAGTAAAAAGGCAGATAAAAAATCTGCCTCTAAAAATAATGATATTATAAATTTAGATAATGAAGTTGTAATAGGATTAACTTGTTTGCCAAAAGAAAAACAAGTAGTTAAAAAGAATACAAAAGGAAAAAAGAAAAAAAATAATAAACTTAAAGAAAAAGAAAAGGTAGATTATAATTTGTTATTTCGAGAAGATAATAAGAAAGATTATAATAAAAAAAATAAGATTAATAAACAAGAAGAAGGTTCTAAAAATTTGGAAAAACTTAATGGACAAGCTAAAAATAGTACAAAGACAATAACAATACAACAAAAAATAAAAATACAAAAAAGAAAAGCAATTAAGAAGATGGCAACTTTTTTCTTATTGTTAATTTTATTAATTGGAGCATTTATATATTTTCTATTATCACCAATATTTAATGTAAAAACAATTGAAGTTATAAATAATAAATATATATCATCAGAACAAATAATAAATTTATCAAAAATAAATATAAATGAAAATATGTTTAAATTTTCTAAAAAAGAAGCAAAAAAAAGTATTATATCAAATGCGTATATAGAGAATGTAGATATAACTAGAAAAGTGTTTTCTAATAAAATACAAATAAATGTTAAAGAAAGAAATGCTACTTTAATGCTTGAATATGGTAATTCATATGTATATATAAATAACCAAGGTTATATATTAGAAATTTCTCCAATAAAGTTAGATGCACCTATTTTAAAAGGATATGTAACACCTTTGGAACAAGTAAAACCAGGTAACAGGTTAAATAAGGATGATTTAGAAAGATTAAAAACAGTTTTAAATATAATAGAAACAGCTAATTCTCAAGAAATATCAAATTTAATAACACAAATTGATATACAAAGCAAGAAAGATTATAAATTAATACTTGAAACAGAAGAAAAAGTTGTATATTTGGGAGATTGCTCAGATTTATCCACACAAATGTTATATGTAAAAGAGATGCTCGAAAGGGAAAAAGGCGTAGAAGGAGAATTTTTTGTAAATATGGATTTAAATACAAATAACCCCGTATTTAGAGAAAAAGTATAATTTAAGGTTATCTTGTGATAAATGCATTTACAAAGTAGTTATTATTAAAAATGAAGGGAGAAAATTAAGATATGAAAAGTTGGAAAATTGCTTTAACTTTGGGAGCAGTATGTTGTATATTAACCATATCAATTTGTATTCAATTAAAGACAGTTGATGATACTAATTCAACTGTATCACAAACTTTAACAAGTAATGATTTAAGAGACCAAGTTTTAAAATGGAAAGAAAAATATGATAAAGCTGTAATAGATTTAGCAAATTCTGAAGTGAAACTAGAAAGTATAAGGTTACAATCTACACAAAATGACGAAAATGCAATATACAAAGAAGAAGAAATAAAATTAGACAATATATTATTAGGACTCACAGAAGTTAAAGGTGATGGAATAATAATAAATCTTAAAGACAATAATAATGTTTCTTTATCAAATATAGGACCTCTAGATGATATTGAATATTATTTAGTGCATGCAGGAGACCTAGTAGAAGTAGTAAATGATTTAAGAAATGCAGGTGCTGAGGCAATTTCTATAAATGGACAAAGGATAATTAATTCCACAGCTATATATTGTGCAGGTAATGTTATAAAAATTAATGGAGAAAAAATAAGTTCGCCAATAGAAATAAAGGCAATAGGATCACCAGAGTTATTATATGGATCTATTATGAGACCTGCAGGATACATTGAATTATTAGAACAGACAGGTGTTATTGTAGATGTAAAAAAGAACACAAATATTATTATTAATAAATATGATGGAGTAATAAATTCACAGTATATAAAAAGTGAATAAATTTTCAAGAAATGAGGTATTTTAATGGAAAAGGGAAAAGTTGTTATTTCAAGTGTAATTTTTATAATCACTGTAGTTCTAGTATCATTGATTTTTATACAATTCAGAACGGTTGAAGAAACTAATATAATGGGTATTGAAAGTATGAGGGAAGATGAATTAAGACAAGAAGTTTTAGATTGGAAAACTAAATATAGTGAAATAGATGAAAAATTAAAATCTAATAATGAGAAAATAGAAGAATATACTAATATTATTCATAATAATCAAAAATCATCTCAATTATTAGATACAGAACTTAAAGAATATAATATGTTAGTTGGAAAAACAAATGTGACAGGTGATGGAGCTATAATAAAACTAACAGATACCGCTGAAATGTCATATACGGCAAGTAATTTAACATATTTAATAAATGAATTAAAATGTGCAGGGGCAGAAGCAATTTCTATAAATGGGCAAAGAATAATTAATATGACAGATATTGTTTCTATAAACGGAAAATATATTTTGGTAAACGGGGAAAGAATTGTAAGTCCATATGAAATAAGAGTTATAGGTAATCAAGATAAATTGAATGAAACACTTAATTTTGAAAATGAAGGTTTTATTCCATATTACAAAAATAAAGGTTATACAATAGAAATGAATTCACAATCCAATATAAGTATACCCGCATATAATCAACAGATTATATTAAAATATATAAAAGAGGAGGAATAGTTATATGATATTTATAGCAATAATTTTAGGATGTATTATAGGTGTTATATTAGGTAATTTTGCACCAATAATCTCATATACATATTCAGGATATTTAGCTATTGCAATAATAGCAGCATTAGATTCAGTTTTTGGTGGAGTGGTTTCTTCATTAAGTAAAAAATTTGATATGGGTGTATTCCTTTCAGGCTTTTTCGGAAACGCAATTTTAGCAATTTTACTTACATACTTAGGACAAAGATTAAATGTAGATATATATTTAGCAGCAATATTTGTTTTTGTAAGTAGAATGTTTAATAATTTAGGTATTATACGTAGATATTATTTAGAAAAGTTTAGGTCAAAAAACAGTGTAGAAGGCATGGAAAAAACAAATAACAAATAGTGAGAAATAAAAAAGTCTTATAAAAATAGAGAAAATAATACAAAATATAACATTATTACAAAACTATTACGAAAATATTACAAAAATATAACAAATCCTATTGACTTTTTTTAAGAAATATAATATTCTTACTAGGAATTAAACTAGGAACAAAAACGCGTAAAAAATGGAGGAGTTAACTTTGGCTATAGGAGATGTAATTGTTGGAATCGATATAGGCACCTCAAAGGTAAGCCTTATCATTGGAGAAGTTAATAATTTTAATCAAGTAGAAATAATTTGTAGTACAAATGAAGCTTGCAATGGAATAAAAAAAGGAAAAATAATTAATGAAAATGAAGTAGTGCAAGCAATAACAAAAGTTGTTGAAGATGCAGAAGTTGACACGAACTTAAAAATAAATTCAGCATATTTAACAATTCATGGAAAATATGTAACAATTGTACAAAATAGTGTTATAAAAGAAGTTAAAGATAAATATTCAGGAATTACAACAAAAGATGTTTCATCAGCAATAATGCAAGCGAAAGATATAGATATCCCAGAAGGAATGAGCATAATAGATATAGTTGCAGAAAAATTTGTATTAGATGATGGAAAAACGGTTGCAGACCCAATAGGAAACTTTGGTTCTAAATTTACATTAAAAGCACAAGTAGTTTTGGCAGATAAAGAATATATTAGACAATTGGTTGGTATATTCAAAAAATGTAATTTAGAAATTGATGGATTAGTACCAATAACATTAGCAGAAAGAAATTTAGTTTTAGATACACATGAATTAACTGATAATATTATGATATTAGATGTAGGCGCAGGAAACACTGACATAGGAGTATTTGAAGGCTCAGAATTTATATATACAAATACTATACCATTAGGTGGAGATAATATAACAAACGACATTGCATTAGTACTTAATATTTCATATGAAGAGGCAGACAAATTAAAAAAACAATATGGTTTAGCGATGAAATCATTTATAGATAATGATAATGAAATATTACTAACAACTTGCAAAGATGAACAATCTAGTAGGGTAATAAAAAGTTCAGAATTGATAGAAATAATTGAAGCAAGAATTGAAGAAATTTTTACATTAATAAATAAAGACATAACTATGCAAGGAGTAAAATCAAGAATTAATAATGTAATACTAACAGGACAAGGTATTACTAATATAAGCAAGAGTGATGTTGTAGGAAAGGTAGTATTAAATATACCTGTAAAAATTTCAACTGGAAGAGGAATAAGTACTGTAAGACCAGGGTATAGAACAGTATATGCATTGGTGAGATATATATCATCAAGACAATTTGCAAAGAATGTTTCAAGTAGTATAGATACCAATTCAGAAAAAAGTAGTATATTAAAAGGAATTTTAGAAAAAGTAAAAGATTATTTCTATTCATAGAATGAGAGATGACTATAAAATAGTCAAAAGGATGTTTTTAATTTTTAAAATATAAATAAAAATAGGGAGGAAGAACATTATGATAATGGATGGCATGGAAGAAAGTGGACTAATGATAGACGGAACAGCTACTATTAAAGTTATAGGTGTTGGTGGCGGTGGAACAAACGCTGTTAACAGAATGGTTGATTCTGGAATAAGAGGTGTAGAATTTGTTGCTGTAAATACAGATAGACAAGCATTATTATTATCAAAAGCAGCATCAAAAATTCAAATAGGAGAAAAAATTACAAGAGGATTAGGAGCAGGAGCAAACCCTGATATAGGAGCTCAAGCAGCTGAGGAAAGCAAATCTGAAATAACAGAAGCATTACGTGGAGCAGATATGGTATTTGTTACAGCACGGAATGGGTGGTGGAACAGGTACAGGTGCAGCACCAATAGTTGCAGCATGTGCAAAAGAAATGGGAATATTAACAATAGGTGTTGTTACTAAACCATTTACATTTGAAGGTAAAAAAAGATTATCACAAGCTGATAGAGGAATTGAAAGTTTAAAAAGTAAAGTTGATACATTAGTTGTTATTCCTAATGATAAATTATTACAAGTTATTGATAGAAAAACATCAATAGTAGAAGCTTTCAAAATGGCAGACGATGTTTTAAGACAAGGTGTACAAGGTATTTCAGACTTGATCGCAGTACCAGGACTTGTAAACTTAGACTTTGCTGATGTTAAAACAATAATGTTAAATACAGGTATGGCACATATGGGTATAGGAAGAGCATCTGGAGAATCAAGAGCGGAAGAAGCTGCAAAACAAGCAGTTCAAAGCCCAATGTTAGAAACATCAATAGAAGGTGCAAGAGGAGTTATTATCAATATTACAGGTGGAACTAATTTAGGATTACATGAAGTTAACACAGCAGCTGAATTAGTTCAAAGAAGTGTTGACCCAGAAGCAAATATTATCTTTGGTGCAGTTATAGACGAAACATTAGAAGAAGATATTGTAATTACAGTTATAGCAACAGGTTTTGAAGATGAAGAAAAAGCAAAAATGGGAACAATTCCTGTAAATAAAATTGTAGATAAAGCTTGGGAACAAAAAATAAATTCAGTTCCTACACCAGTTGAAAACAATTCAAATCAAGCAAATGATTTAGACATACCTTCTTTCTTAAGAAAAAATAAATCAGGAAATAAGTAATAAGGTCTAATTTAATTACATAGTATAGATATTAAAAAGAAATAATCTAATTTTGTAGATTATTTCTTTTTTTTGACTTCACAAACCGACAGTTTTTTTTTATATAACTTGATAGAATGTGCACAGCTGAAATCATAAATCATCATTGTACATATTGAGGGATGTGTGAAATATCAAGTGAAAATGGAAGGTTTTAAAAATGACAGTTTATTTAGACATTGTTTTTTTAGAAAATGTAATTATGAATTATATAATTATTTTTGCTAGTTGTGTAGTTGTTAAAGAAAATGTTAGACATTTAAGATTTTTATTAGCAAGCAGTATAGGCGCTATATATACTATTGTTATGTATTTAAACATAATACCAATTTACTCAAATTTTTTTATGAAACTATTATTATCATTTGTTATGATATACATTTCTTTTCTACCCAAAAATTGGAAAAAATTATTAAAAATTTTTTTGATATTTTATTTAGTTTCTTTTGTATTTGGTGGTTGTGTTTTTGCATTAATGTATTTTATATCTCCACAATTAGCACTAATAAAAAATGGAGTGTTTGTAGGAGTATATCCAATAAAAATAGCATTAATTGGTGGATTTATTTCATTTGTAATTATACAAATAAGTTTTAAAATTGTAAAAACAAAATTAAACAAAAAAGATATGATATATGAAATTGAAGTAATAATTAATAAAAAAAGTACAAAGGTTAAAGCTTTATTAGATACAGGAAATTTATTAAAAGATCCAATAACAGGAATACCGGTTGTAGTTATAGAACATAAAAGTTTGTATTCGGTTATACCAATTCAAATTTTAAATAATATAAGTAAAGTACTAGGAGGTGATACGATTGAATTGATTGAAAATAATGAGTTCAATAAAATAATTTCAAGATTTAGAATTATTCCATTTTCCTCGCTTGGAAAACAAAATGGATTATTGTTAGGAATAAGGGCAGATTATATAAATATTGCCGTAGATGAAAAAATAGAAAAAGTTAACAATGTGATAATAGGGATATACGATAAATCTTTTACAAAAAATGGAATGTATTCAGCTATATTTGGGTTAGATATATTTGAAGGAGGTAAATTAAATGAATGTATTGCAAATGTTAAAGTCTAGTATAAGTAATATTTATACTAAATATATAAATAATAACGATTTTGAAAATATTTCTATTTTTTATGTAGGAGGAAGTCAAACTCTTCCACCACCGCTGGAACCAGAAGAAGAGGAAAAAGCGTTAAATAAACTTAGCCAAGGTGATTTATCAGTAAAACAATTGCTGGTGGAAAGAAATTTGAGATTAGTGGTATATATAGCAAAAAAATTTGAAAATACAGGAATAGGAATAGAAGATTTAATTTCTATAGGAACAATAGGATTAATGAAATCTATCAATACATTTAATACAGATAAAAAAATAAAACTTGCAACATATGCTTCAAGATGTATTGAAAATGAAATACTTATGTTTTTAAGAAGAAACAATAAAATAAAAACAGAAGTTTCAATTGATGAACCATTAAATCAGGATGGAGATGGAAATGAGTTATTACTTTCAGATATTTTAGGAACAGATTCGGATGTTACTTCTAGAAGGATAGAAGATGAAGTTGATAAAAAATTATTGCATGCTTCAATAGAAAAGTTAAATAAACGTGAGAGAAATATTATGGAATTAAGATTTGGATTTGGAAGTTATGATGGAAATGAAAAAACCCAGAAAGAGGTGGCTGATATGTTGGGAATTTCACAAAGCTATATATCAAGATTAGAGAAAAGAATTATTGATAAAATGAAAAGGGAGATTATAAGTAAAACAGGTTAGTGTTGCAAACATACATAAAATATGTTAAAATAGAAAAGTCTGTATGTGACATACGATTTCAATCTGTTAATAAAAAAATTATTTTAGGAGGAAGCAAACATTATGGAAAAGACAACGACAGAGGTGGAAATCAGAATTTCTGAAGGAAGAATTATTGATGCAGTGGTATTAGACAATAGTACATGCAAACTTACAGTTCAAATATTCCAAAACGATGAGAAACACATAATCCATGAACAAGAAAAAAAAATTAAAATTCTTACGAGTGCTTTTTGTTTAATAGAAGCATCTAAATTAAGTTTGAATGATGATTTTATGAAGTACAAACCTATAACTTTTCAAGGGAAGAAATTCAAAGAATTAGTTGAAAGTGTGATTTGTAGCGGTTTAAAAGATTTTTATTGTTCCAAATATGATCCATCACTTGATGATAATGGAAATATATGTTATGTTCCTAACAAAAAACCGGCAACCGGTTTTTCTTATCAGTGGTGGAAAGATAAGGCAAAGACTTTTATGCCAGAACGGGAAAGTTGTTTAGGAAGTGAAAGGCATCGTGTAGCATTATTAGCAGTTTTACTAAAAAAATTAGTGGAAGATGGTTATAGTAATAAACATGCTTGGAGTTCTATATGTAATGATTCTATAGAAATGGGACATTACTGGAATTCTAAAAATGCAAAACACAAACTTGAATTAACAGGTTCAAGAGAAATTTGTGGCTTTTATGACCTTGCAAATACAGGCAAGATTCTTAAAGGAGAAGATGATACGTACTATTTAACTGCTGGTGGAAATTATGTTGATATTAGTTACGACAAACCTCTTACAAATTTCAGAATTGGTAGAATACAAAATATTAGTATTAATTATGGAGTGGGATGGATAATACTTAACAAATGAATTTCAGAAATTAACAAAAATTAGAGTTCTCTAGTTGAGAACTCTAATTTTAGTTTAAATGTATACATAAATAAAAGTATAAAATCCCTAAATATGTAAATAATTGAAGTAGTATTATATAAACAAAGGAGGTTTTGTTTTGATAAAAAAGGTAGAAATTTGTGGGGTTAATACGGCAAAGTTACCTGTACTATCAAATCAAGAAAAAAATGAACTATTAATAAAGATTAAAAATGGAGAAAAAAAGGCAAGGGAAGATTTTGTAAATGGAAATCTGAGGTTAGTATTAAGTGTTGTACAAAGATTCGGAGGAAGAGGAGAAAATCCAGATGATTTATTTCAAATAGGTTGTATAGGTTTAATAAAGGCAATAGATAATTTTGATTTGAGCCAAAATGTGCAATTTTCAACATATGCAGTACCAATGATAATACGGAGAAATAAGAAGATATCTAAGAGATAATAATGCGATAAGGGTTAGTAGATCGTTAAAAGATTTAGCTTATAAGGTTTTAGCAATAAAGGATAGAGAGTTAAAACAAAATCAAAGAGAAATAGGAATAGAAGAAATCGCTAAGGAATTGCAAGTTGAGAAAGAAGAAATAGCGTTATGCTTGGATGCAATACAAGAACCTATATCACTACAAGAGCCAGTATATGGTGATGGTAATGAAAACATATATATATTAGATCAAGTAAAAGATAAGAAAAACACAGATGAATTGTGGGCAGAGAATATAACAATAGCAGAAGCAATGAGAAAATTAAATGATAAAGAAAAAGTTATTATAAGTAAAAGATTTTTCGAAGGAAGAACTCAAATGGAAGTAGCGGATGAAATTGGAATATCACAAGCACAAGTGTCAAGGTTGGAAAAAAGTGCAATTAATCATATAAAAAGAATATATAAATAAATTTATAATCTTCTTATGTTAAATATATGTTTGGACAAATTATTCAAAATACAATTTTGAGTAATTACATGAAAAATATTATTTAATATAAGAAGATTGATATTTGATGTAATGTGCATTTTTTTTATAAGTAATAATATAATGTATAAAATGATTAAATGATTAAATGAGGTGAATATCAAGATGGGGAAAAGAGGAATGGATTTTAAAAGCAAAGAAGTGATAAATATTACAGATGGGAGAAGACTTGGATTTGTTCAAGATGTATGTGCCGATTTAGAAACAGGAAAAATTACTTCAATAATAGTTCCAGGAGCTAATAAATTGTTAAGTATGTTTACTAATGAAAATGATATTGTTATAACATGGGATAAAATTAAATGTATTGGTGATGATATTATATTAGTAGAAGTTCAATGAAAAGTGCAAAAACGCGGATATACAAAGGCTTTTCAAGAACGTAGCTGATTTTGAAAAATATATACCTACAATTTTCGACAAAAAAATAAAAAAAATTCAGAAAAAGTATTGACTTTGAAATATGTGTATGGTAATATAAAGAAGTACCAAGTAACAGACGAAAAAATATATAAAATAATTAATGAATTAGTAAGATGATTACTACACTTATGAAAAAAACTGAAATTACTAGTTTATTATTTTGCACTTTTTTCAATATAAAATTATCTAATAAAAAAACTTAAAAAGTTTTTAAAAAGGTATTGACAAATAATGTGAAAGGTAGTAAAATAAAAAACGTCCTTGCAAGAAGCAAAGACAAAAGTACATTGAAAAATAAACAATAAACCTTTAGAGAAAACAACCAAATAAAGCGGTAGTTAATTAGTACTACCAAAAACAAAAACTAATATAATGAGCTTAAAACTCGAAGATGAGAAATCGTCATTAATATGATTTATAAAATCGCAAGATTATATAGATACAATTAACAAGAGAGTTTGATCCTGGCTCAGGATAAACGCTGGCGGCGCACATAAGACATGCAAGTCGAACGGAAGTCGTTATATTGATTTGGATTCTGATTTGAAGATTTATCTGATATGAAGTTGAAGAAGATATATAACAATGGCTTTAGTGGCGGACTGGTGAGTAACGCGTAAGCAATCTGCCTATTAGAGGGGAATAACAGTGAGAAATCACTGCTAATACCGCATATGCCATAGTTATCACATGATAATAGTGGGAAAGGAGTAATCCGCTAATAGATGAGCTTGCGTCTGATTAGCTAGTTGGTGGGGTAACGGCCTACCAAGGCGACGATCAGTAGCCGGACTGAGAGGTTGAACGGCCACATTGGGACTGAGATACGGCCCAGACTCCTACGGGAGGCAGCAGTCGGGAATATTGCGCAATGGAGGAAACTCTGACGCAGTGACGCCGCGTATAGGAAGAAGGTTTTCGGATTGTAAACTATTGTCGTTAGGGAAGATACAAGACAGTACCTAAGGAGGAAGCTCCGGCTAACTACGTGCCAGCAGCCGCGGTAATACGTAGGGAGCAAGCGTTATCCGGATTTATTGGGTGTAAAGGGTGCGTAGACGGGAAATTAAGTTAGTTGTGAAATCCCTCGGCTTAACTGAGGAACTGCAACTAAAACTGGTTTTCTTGAGTGCGGGAGAGGAAAGTGGAATTCCTAGTGTAGCGGTGAAATGCGTAGATATTAGGAGGAACACCAGTG
>OIGD01000264.1_pt1 | contig 69341 bp, 79 predicted proteins | sample 1582211 | NCBI WGS metagenome assembly OIGD01 (sample SAMN04414078, study PRJEB24778) | human gut metagenome | material: faecal | host: Homo sapiens
GCCGCACACGCTCTTCTGTGTCATCCCGCATGGTTTGGTTTTTGAGTTCCTGGGTTTTTGCTGTTTTCTCCCGCAAAAGCGCCGTGAGTTCGATGACAGACTGTTCGGCAGCGGCAATCTTGACTTCAAGCGCCTGCGCTGCTGTGTCGGTCATGAGGTGAGAAGCCCAGGCCGCTTCGTTTTCAAACCCTTTTTCAGCAAGAAGCGCTGTCCAAGCCGCTTCCGTCTGACTGAGAAGACTCTGAGCTTTGGTAAGAAACTCAACAGAGGCCTTGAGTTCCGTCTGCGTGCGGGTCACTTCGGCGTCAGCTGTTTTTGCGGCAGTCTCTGCGGCGGCGAGCGCTTTTTGTGCCGCATCGCGCGCCGTGACGGCCGTTTTTTCCGCGGTGTCGGGATTTTGCGCGCCGAAAAGCTCTCGGCGCCGGGACTGAATCCGGGCGAGTTCTTCTGTGTGGGTTTTGAGTTCGGATGAAGCTCTCGCAGCCATCTGTGATTTTGCGGTTAAAAGCGTCTTTTTGCCGTTTTCTTCAGCCGTGGTCTTATCGCAGTGCGCCTGTAGGTCCGTCTGATCTTTTTTGGCTTTTTCGTAGCGCAGTGACGCGTCTTTAAGGCGTTTGTAAAGCGCATCAGAGTTTTGAGCCGACACCGTGTCTTCAGCGTAGGGTGCGGTAAGTTTCCGGTAGGCGCTGAGGGCAGCCGTGAGCGTCAGGTCCGAATCTGAGACGCGTTTGCGGGCTTCGGCAAGCGTCTTTTGAGCAGCATCATTTTGTGCTTTGAGGGAGGCTTCCCGTGCGGTGAGGGCGTTGTTCTTTTCCTCAAGTTTTGCGTAACTTTCCCGCAGACGCATGAGATCAGCGGAGACCGAGCGGGTGTCGGCCAGACGCTTAAGACCGGTGGTCTGCAGCGCCATGAGTTCCGTAATCCGGCGGTTTACCGTATCGGCTGACGGCACTTCGGAAAACCCGCAGAGCGCTGATTGTCCGGTAAGGGCTGTCAGGCACTTGTTGCCGGCGGTGTCAGCTTCTGCGAGGCGCTTATCAAGTTCCGTGCACTGTGCTTCAAGCCGCGCGTAAGACAGGCGGCTTTCGTCCAGCGTTGTTTTGAGTTTTGCTTCCCGGGTTTTCTGGTCCTTTAACTGAGCCGAGATGCCCGCGGTATCCGCTTCCGGACTTTCGTGCGCCCAGGGGTGATGCGTCGCACCGCACAGGGGACAGGGGTGACCCTCGGTGAGTTTGGTGCGCTCAACCTTAAGCCGCGCCACAAGGTCCAGGGCGGCGAGTTGCCCTTCAAGCGCCGTGACGGCCGTCTCCACGGCTTTAAGTGCTTCTTCCGTTGCCGTGACGCTCGTGCGGGTTTGAGCAAGAAGTCGGGCTTTTTCCTCCTTTTCCTTCTGAAGACGCGCCTGCGTTTCCCGGCTTTCACTGTGGGCGGCGAGAAGTTCCGGAAGGCGCTTTAAATTGCCGAGGACTTTTTCGCCCGCGGTCACCTCAGAGTGCAGGGTCTCTTCTGTTTTTCCGTCAAGAAGCTTGGTGAGCCGCTCCCGCGTTTCAAGCCCTGTTTTTTTGAGTGCTTCTTTCTTCTTTTTAGCCTCTTCAGCCTGAGGAAGAACGGCCTTATAGGCTTTGTTTGCCTCTTCGGCAGTTGTCTTCGCGGCTTGTGCTTCAGCCGCCGCTTTTTGCTGATCAGCGGTTGCCGTGATCACGGACTGCAGTGCGGCCGATAGCCCGGGAAGCGCTTCCGTGAGCCCTGCCAACGCGGCGTTTTCCCTGACAAAGCGTGAGGCTGCGGCAAGATCGGCCTGTGTCTTTGTGACCGTTGCCTGCAGTGTCTGGATTTCCCGGGTGATGGTTTCCGTTTCGTTTTTGAGAAGCGTTTCCCGCTTTCTGAGTTCTTCCGTTTCGGCTGTGAGTTTTACCGCGGACTGATCGAGTGTCCTCACTTCCGGAATGACGGCCAGGAGCCTTTCGTAGTCACTCTGAGCCTTGAGCGCATGGTCTTTCGCGGCGGTGAGGTCCGAGCGGGCTTTGTCTGCCTGCGTCTGCGCCGTGCGTGCCGCGTCCTGAGCGGCCTTGGCGCGGGTGTCAGCGTCCCTGACGGACTGACGGGCTTCTGCGGCACGGCGGGCATCGGCTGTTAAAGGAGCGGCTGCGCGGTGCGCTGCGAGTTTTTCGCGTTCCGGGTTTAAAAGCGTGTTCTCAGCCCGTGCTTTTTCCTGCCGGACGCGGATTTCGGTGAGTTCAGTTTCGGCTTTGTGAAGCGCGTCGTAGCGGGCGATCACAGCTTCAAGCCGCTTGCGCTCAACGTCGGCCGCAGCACTTTCTTTGGCACAGGCCTCTTTTTGTGCGGCAAGTTCAGTGCGCGCTTCATCGGTCAGAAGCCCCACGGCGTTGTGCCGTTCCTCAAGGTCGGCAAGAGCCTTCATTTGAGCCGCGGCCTTTTGCTGCACTTCAATGGAAATCCGGCTGTAGATTTCGGTGCCGGTCAGTTGCTCAAGCGTTGCGGCACGCACGCCAGCGTCGGCCTTTAAAAACGCCGCAAAATCGCCCTGCGCCAAAAGCACGCAACGCGTGAACTGGTCGTAGTCCATGCCGGTGAGTTCAACGATCTTTGCGTCAACCACCGCTTTTTTCTCGGCCGCGAGCACTTCCCAGGTGCCAGGCGCCGTTTCCCGCGAGAGGCGCTTTGTGTAGTCCTGAAGGGCCCCCTCGGGTTTGCCGTGCGCGCGGTTTTGGTGCCATTCGGCGCGGTAGCGCCCCGAACCCGTGGAAAAGATCACTTCCGCAGAGGCAACGCCGCAGCCGCGGGTCATGATCTCGTTTTCGGACTTATTGACCTTGTCAAGCCGCGGTGTTCTTCCGTAAAGCGCAAGCGCTGCGGCATCGAGAATCGTCGACTTTCCCGCCCCAGTGGGACCGGTAATCGCAAAAATGCCTTCGGCACCGTACACGGGATCGGTGAGATCGATTTCCCAGGCGCCCGCAAGGGAATTGAGGTTGGTGAGGCGGATTACTTCAATGCGCATGATTGTCTCCGGCGGGAACGTCGTTTTGTGCGAGCGTTTCCAAAATGCTGCGGTAGGCCGTGCGCAGCGCCTCTTTTTCGGTTTCAGCCACAGACTTTTGCTTTAAAAGCAGTTCAAAGATTTCTTCGGGCGTGAGATCGGCAATGCTTTTGGCGGTGTCCTGACCGGAAAGTACGGCCCGGACGTAGCCGCGGTCAGAAACACGCAGGATTTTGACGCAGGACTTTTCGGTCACGTCCCGGCAGAGTTTTTCAAGGCCGGTGAGCGGCGTGTCTCCCGTGTGAATGACTTCAGCCAAGACCGGCGTTTTTTCCTGCGCGAGCTTTGCGAGCCCCTCAGAGATTGCGGCTTCGTCGCCCTCAATGTGCGCGAGCCGGTCAAAGGCAGGAACGTCGATTTCTTCAACGGCGGGCGTTTTGCCGTTAAAGGTGACAAGGTTTACACAGTGGCGGCCGGCGGCTTCGGAAAAGTCAAGTGCCATCGGTGACCCGCAGTAACGGTGCGCGGGGTTGCCGGCTACGGTCTGCGGCCGGTGCAGGTGGCCTAGCGCCACATAGTCGGCTTCAGGGGGAAAGACGCTGTCCGGGACGTCGCCGAGGCTTCCTACATAGAGCTCCCGTTCGCTCGTGCCGGTCTTGCCGCCGCGGGCAAAAAGATGCCCCGTGACGATAAGGGGGAGGCTCTCTTCGAGAGCCGGGTAAAGGCGCAGTGCAGCGTCCGTACTTTTGCGGTAGTGACCTGCGACGCTTTCAGTAATCCGCTCGGTGCGGTTGGCGAGTGTGTCGGCATCCGTGAGCGTATGCAGATCGCTTTCACGCAAAAATGGAACGGCGCAGACAACGGCTTCGGTTGCACCTTTACTGTCAGTCACTGCAACGACCGAGTCTTCGGGGTTTTCCGCGGCACGCCCGATCACGCGGATATTTAAGGCGTTTAAAAGTGCGCCCGGCGCGTCAAGAAAGAGCGCGGAATCATGGTTACCCGAAACAATGATGATGTTGCGGCAGGCCGTGCGGGTGCGCAGTGCCGCCAGGAATTCGTAGTACTGGCTCTGGGCTGAAATCGGGGGCATCGCCGAATCGAAGATGTCGCCTGCGATCAGAAGCGTGTCGATTGCGCGGGCATCAATGAGCTCAAGCAGCCAGTCAAGAAAGGCCTTAAAGGCCGCATCGCGCCGCTCGCCGCAAAGCGTTCTGCCCAGATGCCAGTCGGAGGAGTGAAGTAACCGCATAAAAGAGAAAAGCCCCAAAAGTTGTGAGAGGATTATTTCAGGTAGCCGCGGGCTTTGTATGGTTGCGCATGAGTGCCGTGGGTGTGGCGCCGAAAAGGCGCCTGAACGCGGCCGTAAAGACGCAGGGGTCCGAAAATCCGAGACGCAGCGCCGTCTGTTTGACCGTGAGTCCCTGCGCGAGCAGTTCCATTGACAGCGTGAGCCGCGCGCGGTGCCGCCAGTCCCGAAATGTCATGCCGGTGTCTGTTTGAAAGTGCCGCGAAAATGTGACGGGCGTCATGTTGAGTGCGGCTGCAAACTTCTCCAGGGGTGTGTTCCAGAGGCCTTTGGAGAGAATCATTTCCGCCGTGCGCCTCAGACCGGTTTCTGCCGGCAGTGCAAGATCAGCCGGCGTGACCGGTGCTTCCTGCACAAGCTGAAGAATCAGTGCCGTCATGAGGCCGTTGGTTTTGGTACTGAGGTTTTTAAGAAACAGTGTTCCCATCAGCTCCCTGATGAGCGGCGTAATGGAGAGGGTACGCAACACACGCATGCGCTCCGGCGCTTTTGCAAAGTAGAGCGTACGCATCGCGGTTTTCGACAGAAAATGAATCGCGTGCGGCGTTCCCGCCGGAATCCAAAGTGCCTGGTTGGGCGTGATGATGCGGCGCACCGTACCGCTTTTTACAAGCATCACGCCCCTCATTGCGTAAAGAAGCTGCGCGTCCGCGTGTCGGTGTTCAGGACGCTCCTGTCCGAGCACGAAGTCACGGGAAAACCAGCGCCATCCTTCTGTTGCTTCTTTTGTTGATTCATCCATGTTAAATGCTGTTTGATCTATGTTAGGAGATCATACGCTCACCGCATCAAAATCCTGATGCGGAGTCATTAATGTCTGTGGTTGTCCTGTTTGAGGCGGAATTTGTTCCAGGCGGCCGGGAGCGCTATCTCGCGCTTGCGCAAAAGCTCGCTGAGCGCGCCCGGTTCTCGGTGTCAGTGGATGTTTCGCAGTATGTGCTCTTTGGTTTTCTTGCGGCAGGTGCGTTCGGGACTGTGGCAGGCGGTTTTCTCATCGACCGCTTCGGACGGCGTAACGTCATTTTTTGGTCGATTTTCGGTGCGGCGTCTTTTGCACTGATGCTTCCCTGGGCGGATTTTGCGGCAACCGTGTTTCTGGTCATTGCGGCCGCTGTTGAGATTTCCTCCGCCTTTTCGGCCATACTTGTCTGTGCGCTCGATTTAAAGCCCGGTAAAACCGGAATGGTTTCGGGACTTTTCTTCGGTTTAAGTTTCGGTTTGGGCGGTATTGCGGCCGCCGCTTTTGGGCGCTGTTGCACTGTTTTTACCCAAAGAAGCCGGGCATGATGCAGCAGTGCAGATGCAAAGGAGCCGGTAATGACTGTTTATGTCAAAGAATTTCAGGTGCCCTGCGGCGTGCTTTTAATCGGCTCCTGCGAGGGAAACCTTGTGATGAGTGACTGGCGGGGCGGATGGCACTGTGCGAGCGTGCAAAAGCGCCTTGAGCGGTACTTTAAGGGGCCTTTCGTTGAAGGGACAAGCCCTGTGATTGAGGAGGCTCAAAAGGAACTCGCTGAGTACTTTGAAGGTAAACGCCGAACGTTTGACCTACCGCTGGCCTTTGCCGGAACCGACTTTCAGAAAAGTGTCTGGCAGGCGCTTCAGAAGATCGGGTACGGCGAGACGGTGAGTTACGGGGAACTTGCGCGCCGCATAGGGCGCCCAAAGGCCGTGCGGGCCGTGGGCGTTGCGGTCGGCGAAAACCCGTTTTCCATCATCGTTCCCTGCCACCGGATTGTGGGTGCTGACGGCAGCCTCACGGGCTACGGCGGAGGTTTTGAGGCAAAGAAGTTTCTTTTGGGTTTGGAATCAGGAGTCCATTAACATCAAAAGTTATGAGTGCTCCTGTTGTTTTTGGACTTGTGCAAAATTTTGCACAAGTCCTGTGGTTTGTCAGTAAAAAAACTTGAAAACCCATCCGTTTCACAAGGTGTCACAGACATTGATGCATGACCTTCTAAGGGCTTTTTTTGTTAGATTATTCTTTTAAATTCAATGAAATATGGCTTGTCTTGAAGTACGTCAGACGGACTTGTGCATGTTGGTGAACAAGCATTAGCCTGAATTTTGCACCAGCCTGCCTTTCTGAAAAATCAAGCTGGTGCAAAATTCAGGCTAGAGCAGTCTTGGCGCCCTGTGAAGGATGCGGAGATAAACGCGATTCCTGACTCCACCGACGGAAAGTGGGTAAATACAACGATCGGGACGATGGAGATGCTTTCGGCTTTGGGTTTGGTTAAATCCCCCGATAAACCTGAGCATAAGAAGCCCGGCAGGCCGAGAAAGCAGAAGTTGGAGTTTGTGGGACCGAAACGCCCGCGCGGGCGTCCCCGTAAAGTTACACCGGCCGCCAGCTCTGCTGCGACGCCAGCCTAAGCGGCTATAGTTCCACAGGTTGGGAAACTTTTAGAAATAGAAAGAGAAATTTGCCCGATTTTTCGTAATTTCTCTTCGAGCTCGGATCTTCTGCTATGAATATCTTTGAATTTCGTGATGAACTCATCGAAAGCTATAAGGCTTTCAGTCGCAGTTTTACCAAAATTCTGTCGAAAGACATTCAAGCGAAGGTAAACGAGGAATGTAACGATCGAAAGCGTTACTGGCCTGAGCCGCTGTTGCAGATTAACCCCTGCTATCAGTCACGAAAAACGGTGGCTGAGTATGTAAAAGAAGGCGTGTTACATCCCGACTGCGCCAAGATTTTCAGTATTGACGAGAAACCGATCACCCTCTTTATGCATCAGGAGCAGGCGATCGGAATGGCGGCCTGTCGTAAATCCTATGTTGTGACGACCGGTACGGGCTCCGGTAAGTCCCTGTCCTTTTTTATTCCGATCATTGATCGAATTTTGCGGGAGAAGTCGGCGAGTCCCTCGGACAAACCAAGGACAAGAGCGATTATTTTGTATCCGATGAATGCGCTTGCCAACTCGCAGAAAGAAGAGATTGAGAAGTTCCTGAAGAATTATCAGGGGGCAGTATCGCTCACGGTCGGACGATATACGGGACAAGAAGGTAAAGAAGAACGCCAGCGCCTGCAGTCGAATCCGCCGGATATCTTGCTGACGAACTACATGATGTTGGAACTCGTGCTGATGCGGCACGATGACCGGCCGATCGTCAACAACTGTGAAGGGTTGGAATTTTTGGTTCTTGACGAACTGCATACGTACCGCGGTCGGCAAGGTGCGGACGTTGCGATGTTGGTACGGCGTTTGCGTTCGCAGTTGAAGGCGGACAAACTGATCTGTATCGGAACGTCGGCCACGATGTCTTCCGTCGGCAGTCGGGCGGAACAAAATGCGGTGGTGGCCAAGTTTGCCGGCACCATGTTCGGTACTCCGATCGATGCGAATCAGGTCATCGGGGAAACGTTGGTACGAGTGACGAATCCCCGCTTGGCCTCGTCTCAAATAAAGCCGCGCCTTACGGCCGTTGTGCGAGGATTGGCAGAAAAGGCTTCTCCTCTGTCAAGGTATGAGGATTTCAAGGATCATCCGTTGGCGGTTTGGTTGGAACTCAATTTGAGTATCACGGATCAACGAACCCGGGCTATTCCTCTTTCGGTACGGGAAGTGGTCAGCCGATTGTCGAACGATGCTGCAGTGGATGAAAAGACGGCGGAATCGGCGCTGAAGAATTTTCTGGCCCAATTCGGCGGAGAGCAGTCGCTTAAAACGGATACGGGGAAAAATCCGTTTCCCTTTAAGCTGCATCAGTTCATCAGCGGGCCGGGCAAAGTTTATGTGACGCTTGCTGCACCCGGTAAACGCAATGTGACGCTTGACGGGCAAACGTACAGTTACGATCCGGAGCATCCGGAGCAGCGGTATCCCTTGTTTGAAGCGTATTTCTGTCGGAACTGCGGACAGGAATATATCCCGGTGTGGATTGAACGGCGTGACGGTGTACCGACACGGTTTTCGCCCCGAAATATTGACGAACTTTCGTCTGAGGAAGCGTCGTTTGGTTATTTGGTGCCGGCAACACCGGGGCAGGCTTGGCAGGGGGAAGATCAATCGGAAATGCCGGCCGAATGGGTTGATGACAAGAATCCTGACCGGGTCAAGTCCGTCCATCGCAAGAAACTGCCGCTCGCAGTGCAGGTTCTGCCGACCGGACAGATATCGGGAACCGGAGCTCACTTTTGGCTCCTCACCGGGAAGTTCCGCTTCTGCGTGAATTGTCTGGAAATCCACACCGCGCACGGCAAAGACAAGCATCGACTCATCGGACTTTCCGGCGAAGGGCGCAGCTCGGCGACGACGGAAATGACGATGCAGATTCTGCGGCAACTTTATGCGGAAAAAGACGAGGCATCGCAGAAATTCCGAAAGGTTTTGGGGTTTGCGGATAATCGTCAGGATGCGGCGCTTCAGGCGGGGCATTTCAATGACTTCATCAACCAGGTGATTCTGCGCAGCGGCGTGATTTGCGTGCTTCGCCAAGCCGACGGCAAGGCCTTTACGTTGCCGGAAGTTGTGGACGGTGTCTGCCGGCTGTTTCATTTTGATGATCCGTACAATCAGTCCGCCCAGCGGGAATATCTCAACGATGCCGTTTCGGCGGAAAGCCACAGTTTCAATAATGCCAACAAGGCGCTCCGCTTTGGGTTGAGCTATCGGATTCTTCGGGATCTGCAGGATAAAGGGTTCTATAACTGTCCGAGTCTGGAACGATTGGGGCTGTTGCGTATCGGGTATGCCGATCTGAATCGACTTGTGAGTGACGATACGGTCTTTGCGGGAGATCCGGTACTCTCAAAACTGTCGGTGAACAACCGCTCGGAGCTCTTATCGGCATTTTTAAATGAAGTACGGCGGCGACTTTGCGTGGACAGCGTGTACTTCTCCCCGAAGGAACAGGAAAGGATGCGTGAATTGGATCACGGCGTGCTGTCCGGCCGGTGGAGTCTTGCTGATGAAATGCGTAATGGTGGATTTGTGGGTTGCGCCTTTGTTCTCCGAAAAGAGGACGTCAAGTCTTGGCTATTAGGGGATACGGCGCGACTGACGGTCAATTCACCGGTGATGAAAGTACTGCAGAAACTGGATTTCTGGAAGGACATCAAGACGACGATTCCGGAGAAGGTATCGTCGGATCGAGAGGCGATGCATGACTTGGTGACCCGCATGACGAGAATTTTGGTCGGTGCGGGATTGCTACGGGAAAAACAGAATAAGGGCGGCACGTGTTATCAGTTGGATCAGAACGTGTTGACGTGGTCTTTCCCAAAAACCGGAAAAACAGGCGTCAACGAGTTTTTCCAGAAGCTCTATCTCACTATGTCCGATGTTTTGAAAACGGACGGGTCAGCCTTGTTTGATTTTGAAGCCGAGGAACACACGGCCCAAGTGTCTTCAGATGAGCGTGAAGACTTGGAAATGCGGTTTCGCGCGACACAGAAAGACGAAGAAGAATGGAAGAAGAAACACCCGTCAAAATTGTTTAAGCGGCTGCCGCTGCTTTTTTGTTCACCGACCATGGAATTGGGGATCGACATTTCCGCCCTGAACTACGTTTATATGCGGAACATCCCGCCGACGGCAGCGAATTATGTGCAGCGTGCTGGGCGTGCCGGCCGTTCGGGACAACAGGCGATGAGCGTCAGTTACTGTACGTCGATGAGTCCGCATGATCAGTGGTTCTTCAACCATCCGGAAGATATGGTGCAGGGCGTGGTGAAGGAGCCGACGCTTGATCTTTCCAATGAGGCACTCATTAAGAACCACCTCCATTCCATCTGGATGTCGGCTGCTTGCGTTGATCTGCCGGGCACGGTGGCTCAGGTATTGGATTTGACGAAGGTTCCGGATTACCCGGTGCTGCCTGACGTACTGAAGAGCCTTCAGTCGGAAGCTATCACCAAGAAAGCTGTGGAATTGGGGAAATCTGTACTTGCACAAGTGGCTTCCGAACTCAAGGATCAGCGCTCGACGTGGTACGACAAGGACTACGTTGAACGCACGATGAACCAGTCGGCAAAGGAATTTCAGGCGGCCTTTGACGGGTGGCGCAGTCTTTACAACGCCACTCGGAAACAAATTCAGGAAGCGAACGACATTATTCTCGGGGCGGGGTACAGTAAGGACGAGCAGGCGATTGCCAATCGTCGTCATCAGGATGCTCGGCGTCAGAAGCAGAAGTTGGAACAGACGAGTTCAACGTCGACGAACAACGATTTTTACATCTATCGTTATTTGGCGAGTCAGGGCTTCCTGCCGGGATACAACTTCCCGGCATTGCCGTTGTTGGCCTGGCTTCCGGCTCCCAACGGGCAGACGGAAGAAGATACGGTGCTAGCAAGAGCCCGATTCCTTGGATTGTCGGAGTTTGGGCCTCGGAACCTCATTTATCACCGAGGACGCATCTATCGGATTGACCGTCTGAAGATCAATGCGACGGCCGGAACGACGACGGCCGGAGCTCAGTTGCCGACGAAAGCGGTCGTGGTTTGTCCGAACTGCGGTTATGCGCACGATTTGGATGACGACAAGATTTTCAACGCGTGTGAAAACTGCGGTACGGCTTTGTCGCCTGACGATGTTCTTCAGGGACTCTACAAGGTCAGTATGGTGGAAACGACGGAAGTCGAACACATCACGTTGGAAGACGAAAATCGCCGAAGCCAAGGGTTTGAAACGCAGACGCTCTTTCGCTTTGCGAAGTCACCGGCCGGCAAGCCTCAGACAAAGGTGATTGAGGTAAAGAACGGCGACAAGGTTACGGCGACGCTCACCTATGCCCCGGCGGCTTCGGTTTGGCGGGCCAATTTGGGTTGGAAGCACCGCAAGAACCAAAAGACGAAGGGCTTCGTGATCAATCCGATTACCGGCTACTGGCGAAATGAGGGGCCGGATGCGGAAGAGACGAAGGAAAAAGAAGACAAGGTGCAGGACAAGGGACCGGTGCAGACCATCGTGCCGTTTGTGAGCGACACCCGAAATATTCTTCTGCTGGAACCCAAAATTGAATCAGCGACGGCTTCCGTCGTCACGATGGCAACGCTTCAGGCCGCAATCAAACGAGCGATTGAGCAGGTGTATCAGGTTGAGTCGTCGGAAATCTTTGTGGAACCGATTCCCAATGCCCTGGATCGCCGCATGATTCTTATTTATGAATCCGGTGAAGGCGGTGCGGGGGTGCTTCGCAATATCGTGAAAAACCCGAATGCGGTGAAAACGATTGCCGAAGCGGCGTTAAAGCTGATGCACTATGAGAAGGACGACGGACAGAATTGGGATGCGGATCATATGGAGCAGTTTGACCGCAAGACCGACTGCGTTGCCGGTTGCTACTCGTGTTTGCTCACTTACTATAACCAGCCGGAACACGACAAGATTGACCGCCGTGATCCGGATGCATTGCGTTTTTTGGTGAGCCTGACGCAGTGCGTGGCTGACGTCGATGAATCGGCAGAAACCGAAGCAGCCGTGCAAACCGAAGGAACGACCATTGAACGATTTAAGGCCAAGGCGCTTGCGGCCGGCTTTAAAGTACCGGATCAGTGTCCGAAGACCTTTAAGCGTATGGGCCTCACGTTTGATGCGGCTTACTCGGGAGACCGCACGCTGATTTCCTTTTCACCGGTGGATGACGATGTGAAAGAAGACGTTCAAGAAATCGGGTGGAAGGTATTGGATATGAGTGACGAATCCCAATGGGAAACGACGTTGAGGCACTGCCCGGAACTTTGGGCCGACTGACGGAATCCTGAGAAAAGACAAACCATGAGCAATATTTTTCTTCCCGGTAATTTGGTTTATGCCCGTGCTCGGACTTGGGTGGTTCAGTCCGGTTCTTCGGACGAATGGTTGCGCCTGCGCCCCATCGGCGGGGCCGATGATGAGGTGACTTGTCTGGTGCCGGCGCTTGAAACGGAGACCGTTCGCTTGGCGCAGTTTGAATTGCCGGATCCGGAAAAGGCTGGGAGCATTTCTTCAGCAGAACTGCTTTATAACGCCCTGCGCTTCCAGCTTCGCAGCGGTGCGGGACCGTTCCGGTCATTCGGTTCCATTGCCGTGGAGCCCCGCTCCTATCAGCTGGTGCCGCTTTTGATGTCGATGCGGCAGAAGGTTGTGCGGTTGCTCATCGCCGACGACGTCGGTATCGGTAAAACGATTGAAGCCGGACTCATCGTGCGGGAAATGATGGATCGCGGGGAAATCAATCGGTTTGCGGTGTTGTGCCCCCCGCACCTCGTGGATCAGTGGGTGACGGAACTCAGCAGTCACTTCAACATTGAGGCGAAACCCTTGACGGCCGGGACGGCGGCTCGGTTGGAAAAGTCCGTGCCGCACGGGAAAACGATCGTCGATCAATTTCCGGTGCTCGTGGTGAGTTTGGACTACATCAAAAGCGAAAAGCATCGCGACTATTTTCAGACGATGGATATGGACTGCATCATTGTGGATGAAGCCCATACCTGCGTACAGTCCTCGCGTGCGATGCAGAAGCGGTTCGAGCTGTTGAAGCGTCTGGCGCAGAAAAAAGAGCGCCACATGATCCTTCTCACGGCAACGCCGCATTCCGGAGATGAAGAAGGGTTCTACAGTCTCTTGTTGTTATTAAACGAGGATTTCGTTCAGTTGCGGCAAAAAACGTCGCCGCGCGACCCGTTGCGATTGGAATTGGCCAAGTGCTTCGTGCAGCGCCGCCGTCAGGACATTACCGAATGGCGTGTGTCGGGATCGGACCGTATGACGGGGTTCCCCACGCGGATGACAACGGAATTGACGTATCAGCTCACGAACGAATGGGATGGATTCTTCGCGCACGTTCAGGACTATTGTCAGAAAATGGTGGATGCCGACGGGGCGAACAATCGATTGATTTGGTACGCCGTTCTGGCACTCTTCCGTTGCATTTCTTCTTCACCGGCCGCTGCGGAACAGGCGCTCAAAAATCGGTTGGAAGCAACGGCAGGCGACGTGTCGGACGATTGGGTGGTCAATCCGGATCTGCAGGAATTGGATGAGGGAAGCGATTCGGACGCGGAACCGGCGCTTTGTCTCAAAGAGAACGATGAACTCCGTCGACTGCTGGATGAAGCAAAGCGCTTGGCGGGGAGCTCGAATGACCCGAAGTTGAACCTTTTGGTGCGTCATGTGAAGACGCTCCTCAAAGACGGCTTTGCCCCGGTGATTTTCTGCCGTTTCATTGCCACGGCGCAGTACGTGAAGAAAGCCCTGCAGGAGGCGTTGCCGAAGAATGTGACGGTGGACTGCGTGACCGGGGAACTGGCCCCCGAAGACCGTAAGGCTCGGGTGGAAGCGATGGGCAATGCCGAGAAACGGGTTCTCGTGGCAACGGACTGCCTCTCCGAAGGTATCAATCTGCAGCAGTACTTCACGGCGGTCGTGCACTACGACCTTGCGTGGAATCCGACGCGACACGAACAGCGTGAAGGGCGCGTCGATCGTTTCGGACAGAAGGCGAAAGAAATCCGCTGCACCATGATTTATGGTGAGAATAACCCCGTGGACGGCTTTATTTTGAAGGTCATTCTGAAAAAGAGTGAAGCCATCCATAAGCAGTTGGGGATCATCGTGCCGGTACCGAACGAGAAGGACTCGATCAACAAGGCACTGATTCAGGCGGCGCTTTTCAAGGATCGGGAGAAGAAGAAATTTATCGTTCAGCCGGAACTTTTTGCGCCGGAAGAATTTGCGGAATTGGATGCTCAGTGGACGAACGCACTCGAAAAAGCGAAACGCAACCGCACGGTTTTTGCCCAGCAGTCCATTCATCCGGAAGAGGTTTACCCCTTGTGGCAGGAACAGCAGGAAGTGTTGGGCGGGCACAGTGACCTCGTTGCCTTCAGCCGTAATGCCGTCGCCCTGATGGGATGCAAGTTAGAGCCTTTGTCCGAACGGGATCTCACGTATCGTTTCCCGCTGGCGAGTCTTAATGACGAGAGTATCAAGCAACGCTTTAAGGATGAGGGGTTCGAGAATAACGACGTCATTGATTTGGGTGAAATTCACCGTTCGGCCCCCTTTATCAATGTTCTTTCCGAAGGCGTAGTGGATCAGGCGTTGACAGGCAACGGCAAATTGATTGCCCGTTGTGCTGTGGCGGAAACATCGGCCGTGACGTCGGTGACGCGGGTTTACCTGTTGCGTCTGCGTTATCAAATGCGTTTGGCGTACCGTAATCAGACGAAAAAGAATCTTCTCTCGGAAGAAATTGTGCCCGTGGCTGTGACGGGGGTTCGGACACCGGAATGGAAGGTCGGTGCGGAAGTCCGAACCATTTTCTCGCAGAAGATGGGCGGCAACTTCAGTGCACAGTTGGCGCAGAGCAAGATTCGGGAAGCGGTGGCCTTTATTGAGGGGCAGACGGAAAAACTCGCAGCTTTGGCTCAAGAACGAGCCCGGCAACTTCTTGAGGAACATACCCGGGTGAAGGAATTTACGGCGGAAGGTTCCGTTTGTGAGGTAGCCCCCTGCCTGCCGGTCGACGTGATGGCGGCTTTTGTATGGCTTCCGACGGATGAAGAGTAAGAGAGTAACAGAGAGAAAATAACGATGAGACACGCCAACGTTTTTTCAGTTTGCTGCGACATTCAGGGAAATCTCTTTCTGCCGGATCAGATTCAGCAGGTCTTCCTGCAGAAAAACCTGCGTCAGACGTCGAAAGACTATCGGCTGTTACCGGGGATTACGCTCAAAGAAGAGTGTGCCCGAGCTTTTACGATTGCGAAGGCGTCTTGGCAACAGTTCTCGACGCTCTTTACCCGCACCGATCTCTCGTATGAAGACCGACTGCGCCGAACGAAGACCTTTGCCGAAAACATTTTGAAGGGTTGCCTGGGTTACCACGTGAACGACGTCGCCGGTTTGAAAACGGACGGGCGTTTTTATCCCGTAGGCCTGACGGCGGATGAGCTGCCGGTGGCGGTGGCGGCCTACCCGATGACTTTGGACGAGGCGTGTCATGAACTTGCCGTGTCCGACGGACGCACTAAGAAATCGGCGTTTCAGTTGGTGCAGGAATTTTTGAATGCGTCCGAAGCGCATCGCTGGGGGCTCGCGTTCTCGGGCACGACCGTGCGCCTTCTGAGGGACTCAATGTCGCTTACGCGTCCGAGCTACTTGGAATTCAATCTTCAGGAGATTCTGGCGTCGGAAGACTATGCCGAATTCATGCACTTCTGGCTCGCGCTTCATGCTTCGCGCGCTGTGGTGAAAGACGGTACGAACGCTTGGGACGAATGGATCAAGGCTGGGGTGGAAGCCGGACAGCCGGCGCGGGAAGCTTTAAGCGCCAACATCATGGAAGCCCTGCAGACGTTGGGGAACGGCTTTCTGCAGCATCCGGCCAATACTTCGTTGCGGGAAGCGATTGCCGCCGGGAAACTGTCGGCCAAAGATTACACGCATGAACTGTTGCGGCTCATGTATCGGTTCCTCTTTCTTTTCTGTGTGGAAGAGCGCGGCATTCTCAACGTTGAGGACGGGACGCCTGAAAATGAATTGGCCAAACAGCGTTACCGGTTGGGGTACGCCATGCACCGGCTGCGCGACATCGCCGGTAAGCGTCGGTTTCAAAATGACAGTCATGACGTCTGGGAATCGGTTCGCATCGTATTCCGCAGTTTGGCAGCGGGGGAACCGGTGTTGGCGCTCCCCGCTTTGGGAGGCCTTTTTGCCGAAGGACAGTGCCCGCACCTGATGGCCTCGATACTTTCGAACAAAGCGTTTTTGCAGGCGATGACGTCGATGCGTTGGGCGACGATCAACGGGGTTTACGCCGCAATCGACTACAAAAATATGGGTACGGAAGAATTGGGCAGTATTTATGAAAGCTTGCTCGAACTTGTGCCCATGGTGGATTTGAAGCAGAAGACGTTTCTCTTTGTGGGGCAAAGCAATACTGACAACGAGCGCAAAAAGACGGGGAGCTATTACACGCCGGATGCGTTCGTGCAGAGTTTGGTACAGACGGCTTTGGTGCCGGTGATCCGGCAACGCCTGCAGGATCGACCGACGGAACCGGAAGCGGCTTTGCTTTCGTTGCGCGTCATTGACCCGGCTTGCGGCAGCGGGCACTTCTTACTGGCGGCGGCGCGTCGTATTGCCGAATACCTGGCGCAGGTGAGGTCGCCTGACGGCGTGGTGACGCCGCAGAGTTACCGCCGAGCACTGCGCGACGTGATTCAGCACTGCATTTACGGGGTGGACTTAAACCCCTTGGCGGTGGAACTCGCCCGCATGGCTTTGTGGCTCGAAGGTTTTGCGGAAGGAAAGCCGCTTTCCTTTTTGGATCATCACTTGATCGTCGGTAACTCGCTACTCGGGGTCTTTGACTTGAAGGAAGTCAGCGATTGGGTGCCGGATGCAGCGTATGCCACGGGGCTGACGGCGTCTTTCGGCGGCACGCGCAATAAGGTAGATGATAAGGCGGTGTGTCAGGCCTTGAAAAAAGCCAATGCATCCGACCGCCAGTCCATCAACCGCACCATGGACACGCTGCACTATTCCGAGGATTTGTTCCTGCCGAAAGACTGCACGGATCTGCTCGGGCATTTGGAAAGTATGGCGTCGGAACGGTTGTCGGATGAAAAGGCGAAGGCCGCGACCTACGCTCGTTACCGCAGTGACATTGCGGACAATCGGGTGACGGCGGTTTGCAACCTCTATATGAGCGCCTTCCTTTGTCCGAAAAATGAGATGACGCGGGCGTTGGTGCCGACGTCCGGAACGTTGTTTCGGGTGTATTCCGACGGAGATACGAATCAGGATCGTGAACAAATCAAACTTGCCAAGGAAGTGTGCCGGTCGTCTTATGTTCTGCACTGGCCGCTCGTCTTCCCGCAGGTGTTTGCGGCGGGCGGCTTTGACTGCGTATTAGGGAATCCGCCTTGGGAAAAGGCCAAGGTGGAAGACAAGAAGTGGTTTGCCAACCGGTATCCCGCGATTGCGGATGCGCAGACTTCCACCAAACGGGCCAAGATGATCGAGGCGCTGAGTCACGGGCGAATGGCGACGGATTTTTTGGGCTTGGCACCGCCCGAAGAGCAGAGTGCGGCGGAAAAGGCCTTGTTTGAACATTACCAAGACGCCCGCCAGACCGCAGCGGCCGCTTCCAACTTTTGCCATCTTTCTGATGAGCCCCGCAGTCACGGGCGGTTCCCGATGACGGGGACGGGCGACACGAATCTCTACGCGTATTTTGCGGAATTGGCGACGGCGTTGGTGAAGAAAAACGGTGCCGTTGGTTTGGTGGTGCCGGCCGGCATGATTACGGACGACGCGACGAAAGCGTTTTCCCAAACCGTTTTTAACGGACGAGTGGCTTCGGCGTATCACTTCAACAACACCGAGAAGCTCTTTCCGATTGACAGCAGGTATTCCTTCGTTTTGCTGACGCTTCGCTCGTCGGAGAAAGCGGACTGCGTGTTTTATGCCACGCGTCTGGAGCACCTTGACGACAAGCGGCGACACGTGACGTTTGAGCCGGGTGATCTGAAGCACTTTAATCCTAATACCCAAACCTGTGTGTTGGTTCGCACGGAAGCGGATGTGGAAATCTGCCGCAAACTCTACCAGGCGGCTCCCGTATTAGTGAACGAAAATGAGCCGGACGGGAATCCGTGGGGCATCAGGACGCTACGCATGTTCGATATGTCCAACGACAGCGACCTTTTCCATACGGCGAAGGATTCGGATGACCTTGTGCCGCTCTACGAAGGGAAACTCTTTCATCAGTTTGACAACCGGTGGGCGACGTTTGACGGAACTAAAAACAGCAAGGGTGAACTCGTTGAACGGGATGTGACGCAAGAGGAGAAGGCCGATCCTGGGTTCGCGATTACGCCGCGGTATTGGGTGCTGAAGTCGGATGTGCAGGCGCGGTATGTGGATCGTCAGGGGGTACGATGGTGGAGTGAGCCGTGGATGTTGGCGTTTAGGGATATCTGCCGTGCAACTGATGAACGAACGGTGATTGCATCTGTGCTACCTGCACACTATGGAGCCGGAAATAAGGCTCCATTGCTTTTCCCTGATGCGAAAGAGCAATGGACAGCGTGTTTGTTGGCGAATCTGAACTGCATAGTGTTAGATTATGTTGATCGGATAAAGCAGCCTAGAACGAATGTATGCTTTTTTATTCTGAAGCAGCTTCCAGTTATTCAACCGGAAAGATACGCCGCAGAAGATAGGGCTTTCATTGTTCCACGTGTCGCCGCCTTAACCCGTAATTCCGAAGAAATTAACGCAGTTTGGCTTAAGGGCTATCCGGCGTATCCGTACCAAGAGCCGCATGACCGCTTAAAGATTCGTGCCGAGCTTGACGCTTACTATGCTCGCTTGTACGGTTTGACGCGCCGTGAGTTGGAGTACGTGCTGTGTCCGAAGGATGTGATGGGCGCGGACTTCCCTTCGGAAACCTTTCCTGGATTGGCTAAGAAAGAAGCGAAGCTTTACGGCGAATTTCTCACGAAGCGCCTCGTCCTTGAAGCCTACGACAAACTCGAAGCCGGTGAGTTGGCATAGGAGGCGTCATGATCTCTCGTACGCTCGCGGAAAAGACGCTCCTCGATTTGGGAAACTTTGAGGTGGATCAGGACTACTCCGACGCCACGCGTTGGCAGTGCTTTTATGTCAACTGTCCCGAAATCACGATCGAGGTTCATTGGCCTAATGAAGCTGCCCGGGCGGATTCCATTCTGTTGAGGATCGATTTAAGGGAACTGCAGTTGGCTGTACGCGGGGAGTTTCCAACATTGTCGAGTCGGGAGTGGGAAGGTTTTAAACTCTCCGCATTGCAGGAACTCGAACGCGTCGTGAGCCGGGTGAATGAACTTCTTCAACAGCATCCGGAGTGGTGCACCCGGGCGGCGTCCGGGGAAGAATTTGATCCGCACGACAGTGAGTCGGAAATGTGGGAAACCGAGGAAATGCGCAGTGTCCGATTGGGACAGGCCATTTACCGGCGGGCTTTGGAACAACTCTGGAACGGTCGGTGTGCCGTGACGGGGATTGGGCTGAGAGAACTCCTTCGGGCGAGCCACGCAAAACCTTGGGCCGAATGCGAAACGGGAGCGGAACGCCTCTGCCCCTACAACGGTTTTTTGCTGGCAGTGAATTTGGATGCGCTCTTTGATAAATTCCTCATCAGTTTTGAGGATGACGGGAAGATCATTATTTCACCGGGGTTGCCTCAGCAAGACTTAGAGGCAGCCGGCATCACGGCGGATATGAAGCTGAGGTTTGTGCAGCCAAAACACCTGCCTTTCCTTCGGTGGCACCGAGCCCGGATGGCAGCCGTCCAACGAACTTTGTGGCGAAAGAGGTAAGTTATGCCCGAAACTCAGTTAAAGCTCACGCCTTATGGCAATGCGGACTTTGCGTATATCCGCGAAGAGGGAATGGCCTACGTCGACAAAACCCAGTTCATTGAAGTTTTGGAACGATGCGGTTCCAATTATCCGTTCATCGTCCGCCCGCGCCGCTTCGGAAAGACGCTTTCCACGAATATGCTCGAAGCCTATTACGACGAGGCGGCGGCTGATCAGTTTGACCGTGTTTTTGCGGGAACCTATATCGGAAGCCATAAGACGCCGCTTGCGAGTCAGTTCCGGGTTCTGCATTTGGACTTTTCCGGCATCGCTTCGCCGAATCATCAGGTTCTGGCGGAGGAGTTTCAGGAAACGGTGTTGTCGGGGGTGCGCAGTTATTTTCAGCGATACCCGCACCCGGAACAGAATGAGGTTCTAAAAGGTACGTTCCCCAGCGCGTCGGCCTTGATCAGTCGGTTTTTCTCGCTTCTCACAGAAGAATTTCCGCGCAAGCTCTATGTCATTATTGATGAGTACGACCAGTTTGCGAACGAGGTGCTGTCGCAAGACTTGGTGCACTTCAAAGCCATGACGTCGTCGGAAGGTTTCTTGAAGAATTTCTTCACGAAACTCAAGGCGGCCACCAACCGTTTGGTGTCCCGCATCTTTATTACCGGGGTGACGTCCATTTCGCTCGACTCCATGACGTCGGGGTTCAGTATTTCGACCAACATCACGACATTTCCGGCCTTTGCCGATCTCTATGGGTTTACGGAGGCGGAGTTAAGAGAGTTGGTACCTCAGGTGTTGGATATTTCCAAATGGGGACTCAACGTGGACGATCTCGTGGCGCGGATGCGGGAGTGGTACAACGGGTACCGCTTCAGCCCGCAAAACGAGACGACGGTGTTTAATCCTACGATGTGCCTCAGCTATCTGCTGACGTGGCAAAACCTCGGAGAAGAACCGGATACGCTCCTCGATCCCAATCTCGGTCAGGATCTCAACAAGATTGAGAAAATTCTGAGTTTGGGGGATGCGTCCTTTGTGCGGCAGACGGTGGAGAAGGCACTTCGTCGTGAGCCGATTCCGTTTGCCGGGCGGCTGAAGCCTCTGAATCTCAATCAAGAGACGCAGTTGGACGGTTCATCGTTACTTTCGGCGATGTTCTATTTGGGTTTTCTCACCTATGCCGCGGGTAACAATCGCGAGTTGGTGATTCCCAATCGAGCCGTCAGCATCCAATTTTTTGAGTATTTCTTAAAGCACGTCCTACAGACGGAGCAGTATGAGTTTGTGGCGACGGACTTTCTGGAGGCGTTGGATGCGCTGGTTGCCGGCAATCCGGAACCGCTCTTTCGGGTGACGTGCGATCGTTTCACGGCGGCAAGCGGGTTGCATGCGTACGCGCATCTCAAGGAAAGCGATTTTCAGACGCTGCTTATCGGCGCCTTCAGTTTTACGAACGCCTATACCGTCACGAGTGAAGTGGAAGTTCGTGGGGAAGATCGGGGATTTATCGACATTCTGGCGGTTCCTACCGTCGGCAGTCGGGCTCAGAGCGCGTACTTGGTGGAAGTGAAATACCTTTCTCCCAAGAATGCGACAGACCAGGCGAAGTCTGATGCGATCGTGGAGGCTAAGTCCCAGATCAGCCGTTACGAGAAGGCGGATGACCTGAAGCGCCTTCCGAACCTGAAGCGGATTGTGGTGCTTTTTGTAGGATTGAAGCTGGAAATGTTGGAAATCTATTGACAGAGAGGTAGAAGACCTTCCTTCCAAAAATCGAAAAAGTCATTGGTTGGGTTCTACGGAGCAACTGACGTAAGACTTTTTACAGTCGAAGTATCCTTGGAGCTTCAGCAACCTGATTCACAACCTCCGGCTTAACTTGTTGAGCTTCCGACTCATCGAAGACTGGCTTAATGCCCCCCGATCAAGCCGTAATCCTGGTTAACGCCCTAGCACAACAGGAACTGTTTTCCACTGGGTGATTACTTGGACAGCAGAGCCTATATTCGGGCGCCATCCTCCCTCCGAGCCACTGCTCTCACACCCAACCGCCGAACTTACGAGTCCCGGGGGAAAGGGGGTGTTCCCTTTTTAGACACTGGCTGGAGCCCTGAAAGTACTACGAAAAGCAAAACTACCCCTCCAAAATAGGCCTGAAGTTTTCAATAAAAATTTTTACTTAAAAATCAATATATGCTCGAAACTCTATAGCAGAGTCTATTTTGGACAGCAGTGTAAAAATCGTCAAAAACCGGCTTGGACGTCGGTGGACGACTATGGACGAATTGCAGAGGTAAGTCATTGAAAAGGAATAAAAAACACGGGCTGTCATGGACAACCCGGGACGTATTCCTGGTGGGGTGGCGGGAATTTGACTCACCAGTGCGCGCGCACCCTAGCGCCGGATTTCCGTTTAGTTCCCCCCTTAGTGCCCCCAGTGCCTCAGAGATCGGGCGGGCGGTGTCCCTCATGTGTTGCGTATTTTCTACATTGAGATAGAAACAGCGGCAAGAACGGTAAAACGTGCCAGGCCTTACGCTCACGCTAACAATTTTCAGGCGGTGGAGCATGGAAGAAGAGAACATGGGGACAGTAAAGCAGATAGTCGGGGCGCTCGTACCGTCATCGGCCTCGGGGCTGGTGAAAGCCAGCCCAGGCATCGGTGTGGGCGGAATGTCCCTCGCGGGGATCGAAATCGCGGATTGGGTTTCGATCCTTACGTGCCTTTATCTGATTGTGATGATGATCGGGGCAATTCCGAAGGTCTTTAACACAATCTGCTATTTCAGGCAGAAGTGGGTTGATACGTTCTCACACCCGCTGATGGTTAACGTCATCCGGAACAATGCCGGCATTGACGCGAAAATAAACGGGGCACAGCGGGGCAAAGACGATGGGAAAAGCAAGGCTGGTGGCGGCGGCGCTGAGTCTTAGCGCGGCGGGATTACTCGGGCTTACGAGTTACGAGGGATACAGAGAAACGGCGTACTTGCCGACTCCTAATGACGTGCCCACCGTGGGTTTCGGTAGTACCGACGGGGTGAAGCTCGGGGATCGGGTAACAGTGCCCGAGGCCTTAAGTAGGCTGCGTAATGACGTAGAAAAAGCCGAAAGCGCTTTAGGCCAGTGCGTGCACGTGCCTTTAAATCAAGGCGAGTATGACGCCTTCACCTCTCTAGCCTTCAACATCGGTGCTAAGGCGTTTTGCGGATCGACCCTTGTCAAGCGTTTGAACGCTGGCGATTATGCCGGGGCGTGTTCAGAGATACGGCGCTGGGTGTATCAGGGCGGCAAAAAGTTGCCGGGGCTGGTGAAGCGCCGGGAATCGGAATACCTGACTTGTATCGGAGAAAGCAAAAATGAGTGATTTTGTGAGTGATGAAATGCGGCTGACAGTTTCAACTATTGCGGCGGGGGCGATTGTTTTTAACGCCCTGAGCGGCGAAGAAAAGCCCTAGGAAAAGCCCGACGAGGCGGTTAAGCCGTGAGCATTAGGGGCTGGGGTTATGCGCTTGCCGCGTGCCTGATATTCGGGGCGGGGTATTACCTCGCGGATACGATACGCGGGCGGGAAATCGCGGAAATGCGCGAGGCCTCAGCCCTTGCCGCCCAGCAGTATCAGGCGGAATTAACGCGCCGGGAAACGGAAAGCGCGGGGAGGTTGGCTGATGCCGTTGACGGTAAGCAAAAAGAGATTGATGCGCTGGGCGCTGAGCTTAGCGCTATGCGCGTGGATATTGAGCGGTTGCGCCGCGCCGCGAGCGCCGGAGGTAGTGGAGTGCCCGCCCCCGGTGAAAATTCCGGAAACGCTTGTGAGCGACAAGTCGAAGACTGTAAACGCCTTCTTGTCGAAGGTGCGGAGTTACTTAGCGAAGGCAGCTCAATGGTCGGAGGGCTCAGCGCAGACCGAAACGCAGTCAGGAAGGCGCTAGAAGGACGAAAGTAAGGCGGGCGGGAATACTCCAACACCACGGCGTTGACGTTGGCAAAAAAACGATTCTAACCAGCTCAGGCATTGGCTTTCCCAGTGGAGTTGAAAGCAGGAAAATTAACGCGAAAAGGGCATTTTTTCCTTCTGCGGACATGGTAAAAGAAAAACCCCGAGGATTCCGCCACGAGGCTTTCCTGATTAGAAGCCATTAGCGTGCTTCGATCCAGCGATCCAGATCCGCCTGCTTGATCCGGATCGCCTGACCGAGCCGGATAGAGGGAAGCGGGCGCATGGTTTTATAGGCCTTAGCGCCCCCCTCAAAGTAAAAGCCCTTTACCCAATTGCGGACGGTGGAGACTGACACACCGCAATAGGCTGCGACTTCCCTCACGCTGAGTAGCTTAGGCGCGCTCATGCTTTCACCTCGGGCGCGCTGTAACCCATGCGGCGCACGGTAGCCGCAAGGCGGTGGAGACAGATAAAGGCCTCGGCGTTTTGTTCCGGTGTTATCTGGTCGCGGAAACGATCCCGCGCCTGGATACCGAGCGCGAGCGCCTTTTTCAGATTTTCAAGTTCGGATACAAAAAGCGGACGGCGGCATACGGCCACCGTAGCGCAAGTCTGCGTACAATGTTTCATTGCGATTCCTTCGCGTTGTAGTCTGTAGGTTGCGCCTCGACCTTGTCACGGGCAGCGCTTCACATAGTAAGAACGGAAGGGGTCGCCCCCTTCCGTTTTCAATGCTGGCACGGTGTGCGCACCGCCCGCAAATTTCCGCCTGTAACAAACTGTTTACCTCGGAAACTGATACCCTCTCACACCTCCGCCAATCTTTGCTAAGTCCCTTACAGCCGCGAAAAGTTCGGAGGTATCCCCGGTTTGGCACGGCGACCAGTCTTTTCGATAAATGCGGTAACCGCTTTTAAAGAGATCGGCGGGCGGCTGAAAGTTCGGGGCGCAGTAAAAAAGCCTGTAATGGCGCGGCTTAGAGTACCCATCGAGGTGATACCAGCCGAAACGGCTTTTGAGGATGCGGCATATTTTTTTCGCGTCATACTCGTTCCGCACGATGCGTTTTAAGTGTCCGTAACTGATGCACACATATTTCTCGTGAAAGTGTGTTGCAACTTCTACAATACGCTTAGAGTCCATCATTTTGTTTCTGCCTTCACCAACGTCCCGTCCCAGCGGTTCGGCTTGCCGTCAAACAGTGCCCGCATGGTGTGCGTGAAATTCGCCTTAATGTAGTCAAGCACAGCGAGTTGCTGATCCCGGCGTAACTTGCCTTTTATCCGGCAAAGTGTGTTAAGCGCCGTATGCACAACGTCATAGTTGGATTCCAGAGATTCGCCCGTTTTGCAGTAGTGCACGTAGGCGACCTCAAAGAGTTTTGCGGCGGCCTTAAATTCGCGCTGTAACTCTTTCACCTGATCGAAGTATCCGGCGCTCACGAACCCATCGGCTATGGCGGCCATGACGCAACACCAATCTTCAGCGTTCCACGCGATAGATCCCGCCCGGCATTGTTTGAGCCACATAAACATGGGCAGCTCAATTCGGGTTTTTTCCTCTTCGCTCATTTCGATCATGCGCATCCAGCCGCCGTAACCATCCCGATCCAACAGCGCCCCGCCTGATAAATGTTTTTTGCGCCCACGGGAGGCAACCTTCGCCGCCCGCTTTGCCGCGCGTAAAAGTGCCCGGCTCATGCTGATTACTCCCAAGGCCGGAAACGCACGACCCCATTCACAGGAGCGCCCGTCCCGAACACCCGCCAGCCGTCGCCGTAAAAGAATGCGCGCCGCCCTTCGCCGTTTGCGCACTCCACACGCATATCCGCGCCTTTCGGGGGCGTAGCCGCCGGGTACGCATTCCACTGGGTCGGGTTGTATTCGTACTCACACACCACGGCATTGGAGGAAAACATAAATTTTGTTAGCCCGAATCCGTCCCCAAGTGTGAGCGTGTTTCCGTCATCCTGCACTACCCAGCATTCGACAAAGATTTTGTAGTCATTCGGGATGTCGTCCAGCCGCTCGACCTTTGCCTTGTGCATTGCGAGCAAAACCGCGTCATTGAGGTTTGAGCCGAAACAGTCGAAAAGCTCTTCCAGCCGCTTTTGCAGTTTCCTGTCTTTGAGTCTGTATTTCATGGTTAGAATCCCCAAATGAAGTACCCGAGGAGAAGGCCGGGCGCGAGCAACATGGCGGTAATGCCGATAGCCGCGCAAAGATCAATCAGTCTTTCTGTGAACATTTCTGTCTTTCCTTGTCCTGCTTTTTGAAGTCTTCGTACATATCCCGCGCCGTGAACTCAAAATCGCCCATGATCTGTAGCTGCTGGTCGCGGTCGCTTAGGCGGGATTCAAAACGCCCGACCCGCGCGATAAACCCGAGCGCCACGGTATAGGCGCGGCCTATCTTCAGTAACAAGGCGCGCGCATTAACGCCCCTTATGGATTTCCCGGTAAGCGCTAGCAACAGGGCGAGGCTTTCCCCAATCGTCAGGGATACGCCTGTGAATTTCCCTTCACGCTTGTATTCCATGAGGTGTTCAATAGCGGACTGGTAGAAAATGGCGTAATCCAGCGCATTCATGACGGAATCATCCGGCGATTTAACAACGCCCGGCTCGGCGCGCAAGATTTCGACCGTTTCAGCCTCGCTCAGCTTGATGGGGCGCGTGATAACGCCGAGGATTTCTTTGCGTTTCTGTGTCAGATCGGGCAAGCCGTTGTCCCAGACTTCGCACCTGTTCGGCAGTTTGATTAGCGGCATAATCAGCCCTCCAGTCGGTTGCAGAGGTCGGCGGCCTCGCCCTTTGCGTCCCTGGGATCGTCATTAAGTCGGTCGCATTCGTCTTCTTTGTCTCTGAGTTCCTGACGGCCGCTTTCGAGGTCGTTTAAAAGGCGGTCGGCGGCATCGGCAACAGCCGAGGCGATACCGGCAGCCATGCTCGCGGCATCGTCCGGCGTCATGAGGACTTCGCCCTCAATGTAGGTTGTTTCCCCTTTTCCCTCGGCCTGAGCGAGGAATGTAAGGGCAACATGGTATCCGTCAGCATTGGCCGACTTCAGGCTGATATCAACTAATTTCATGGCTCGATCTTTAAGGGACGGCGCGAGGCCGTCCCGTGCGTGTTATTTGGAAAATTCGATCGTCGGGCGGCGGATGATTTCTACGCCCTCAAAAGTCACGCCGGATTTAATCGCGGCGGCCAGTGCTTTCTTTGACGGCTCAAAATTCACCAGCGCATCCGATCCGAGCTGGTGCGCAATCTCAACGGCCTGACCGGGCGTAACAGTTATCCCTGTGATGCTCTTTATTTTCATAAACTCGAGCGGGATAACCGCGCCGGGCTTCACCTTCACGGATTCGCGCCCGGCCTTCACGTGCATTTCCATGCCGGAATTTGGGTCGGTGATGCGGTCGTACTGAAACTCCCTCATGTGTTGAATCGCGCCGCGTTCGGCCTCGTCCTTCAGGCGTTTAAGGCGGGCGAGGATTTTTTCAGAGGCTTCGATATGCGCCTCAAGGGTCGCGATTTCGGCGGCAACCTTTTGCACGTAGCGCCCGGCGGCGGCGAGCTTTTGCACGATTGACGCATTAATGGAATCAAACGCGGCTTGTGCGGCCTGAGCCTTACTGGGCTTTACCTCGCCCGTTTCTGTGTCTACAGTTTCCGCGTCATCGGCATCGGCGCGGGCTTCATTCATGAGCGCGTAAGCGTCATCCAGCTGTTCCCGGATAGAGGCGTATGTGGTGCGCTTGGAGGCGTTTTCCGTTTTTTCTACTAACATTTTTCACTCCTGTTTGATCCGGTTAAAACGGGCAGTCTTCGTCTATTTCAGCCGCGCTCGCGGCGGGCTGGCGCTGGTAGTTCGCGGCGGCTGATGTCTGGCGGGCGGGCTGAGTTTCCGGCGCGGCCTGATTGCCGTTGCGATTGCTCATGAATTGCTGAGCCTCGATGATGATTTCTGTTGTGTAGCGCTCCACGCCCTTGTCGTCCGTCCACTTGCGGGTACGCAGCCGACCTTCGGCGTAAAGCATCGACCCCTTGCCGAGGTACTGAGAGAGGATTTCGGCAATCCGGTTGTATGCAATGCAGTTGTGCCACTCTGTCTCTTCGCACCGCTGACCGGTCTGATCCTTCCAGTAACGTGTGGTGGCGAGAGATACGCGGCACACCTTGCCGCCCGAGGTTGTTTCCTTTAATTCAGGTTTCCGACCTACGTGCCCGAGCAAAATAACCTTGTTGACGCTAGCCATTTATGCGACCTCCTGTTGCGTTGCGTTAGCGGCGTTTTCCTTCGCTTTAGGGGCGGCGCTGGTGCTGTCCACAGTGCCGTCATCCTGTGCGGCATTTGCGGCGTTTTTGGCGGCCTCGGCGGCCTTGTCCGCGGCCTCAGCCTGAGCCAACAGCGCCTTATGCGCGTCCGTTGCGCCTAATGCCTTCCAGTAGTCCTTCGGAAAGAAGGTCTTAAAAAACTCTCTGTAAGCGGCTGTGCCCTTTGCGGCTTCCGGCGCGCCTTTTTCTGCGAGTTCAGCGGCGAGCGCCTTCACCTTTTCTGCCTCGGGATCTGTAGCGCTTTCCAGCCATGCTTTAAGGCGCTTCCCGGTGTCTTCGGTGATGATGATCGGGTCGCGGAAAAGCGCCGAGCGGTCTTTGCTGACGGTCGCATAGTGCGATTCAGTTTGCAGATCGAAAACCACAGTAAATTCGTAGTCCATGCCGTCGCGCTGTTCGGGCTTGAGGCCGATTTTTTGGACAACCTTGCGACCCTTGTCGTTCTCAGTTTGGATTGTGTCCGTTTTGGATCGCATGGTGGCGATGATGTGGCACTTGCTCTGAACCATCGAGTCAACAAAGGCGCGATGCCGGGGCGTGGTTTCATTCCATGCCGACCATGAGTTTCCCCGGTACTTTGTCTGGGCTATCTTTTCGTTCAATTCGAGGCAGCCCCCTACGCCGGACCACTCGTGCGTGATCGAGTCAATAATCAGGACGTCATAGCCAGCTGACTCAGCTGCGTGAATGGCCTCGATGTAGCTTTCCGGCGCGAAGGGCGCGCCGAGGTCTAAGATGTCAAAATCCGGCATCCCGTCCAATCCGGCGTAAAGGGACGCCGAGCCGCGCTCTGTATCAACGACCGCGATCTTGCCGCCCAGTCCTTTGGCAAGGAGCAGGGCGGAGTAGGTTTTCCCCGAGCCGCTCGCGCCTGAGATGGCGAGGCGAAGGCGGGAAAGGGAGCGGGTCGCTTTCTTGAATTGCAGTGTCATTTGGTTTATCCTTTTTGTGCATTACCTAGTGCGTTGATTTCCTCGGGTTCGCTTGGCCGCTTTCCCGAGGTTTTTCTTTTTCAGTACGGCGTTGGCGTCTCTTCGATGCCATACACACGCTCAAACGCGAGCTGGTGGTCGAGGTCTGAAAAACCGATCTCATTGCGCTGATAACGGTCGGCCTCGGCGTTTACCTTGCGCCAAAACTTGAGCGTTTCCGGCGTTGCCTTTTTGATCCCCAGCTCTTCGCACCAATCCCGGAAAACCGGAATTTCCGCGCGTGTGAGCTGCATTTCCTGAGCTTTCATGTTTTCCCTTTTATGCGTAGTAATCCGCGAGCTTGGTGGCCTTGGAAAATCCGCGGTATGCCTTGAGGCATCTATCCGACCACTTGTCATATGCGGCATCGATGAATGGCGCGAACGGGGCGTTCGCAGGAATGTTGTTTGCGATTGAGTAAACCTCTTCCAAGCCGCCGAAGTCGTAGGCATCGTTAAGAATGTCTTCCGCGAGGTCTTCCGGCGTTGTCACGTCATTCGTGTTGTATGCAGGGTCGGCCAAAATCTGGTCGATGGGGCGGGACAAGTCCCGCGCCGCCGCGTTGCCCTCGCGTACATAGTTGATAACGGGGTCGGGGTCGAGGTGAGAAAAAATCATGATGATTCACCATTAGCTGATGGAATAACGGCGACCGTTCTGGCCGGAGTAGTTATCGTTGAAAACCGATATGGCTTAGGCCTCCACCTTTGTTTCAGCCGCATTGGCGGCCTCGTCTGGCTTAGCGCCGCAATCCGGGGCGTTCAAATCCTCGTTATGCGGCCATTCCGAGGACTCACGCACGGCGGTTTCAACCTTGAGAAGGAGAACACGCCCGACCGCATCATTCGCCCAGTTCGTGAGGTTCGGATAAAAACGTCGGTTCAGCCTGACCATGTCGGGGTCGGTCTCTGTGATCGTGCGGATAAGGAAGTCGAACACGAAGGCTTCAAGCTCGCGGCGGGCTTCAGGCGTGAAGCAGCCGAGGTCGGTGCACGTGTTGAAAGGATTTTCCAGTCCGCTGGCTTGGCGGAGATGATCCGTGATGGCCAAAACGGCCTCGCCTTTGAGCTGAGAAACATTGATCTTTGTTTGCATTTTTATTTCCCCTTACAACCGCCCGGCGGGCGGTAAGTCTGTTAACTGATTTCGTGCTATCGGATAGCTTTAATTGCGTCATCCGATAGCACAAATAATAGCGCTAGATAGAAAATAAAAGCAATGAAGCAAGCGTGAGAAATACCTTGTCACATAGCCTTAATGGGCTATGAATCAGTGTCGGCGCGGCTTTCGGCGTAGTGTAAAGTTTTGTAAAGATCCAGTATGAGAGCGCCCTGGCGGGCGATTTCGGGCTAATCCAGTGAAAATCTGGGGGCGCGGGATAACAAAAAACCGCCCGGAGGGGGCGGTTCGGTGGTTACGGTGGAATCGAACTGGCGTTTCGCAGGCTATCGCCGGCATTCGCCGGGCTTCGTCTCGGCGGCTGGAGTAAACACTTTTTAGGGTACTCAGAGAATGAGCGCAACGCGCCCGATTATCGTCAGCGTTTCGGAGGTCTGAACGTTAGAGCCGTAAGCAGGGTTATCGGAAATAACGCGCACCCCTTCTCCGTCATGAGCTAACCTTTTCACCATATCCGCGCCGCCGTAATTGACAAGGTAAAGCCCCTCAGCCGTGAGCGCTGTTGCAGATACATCAACCAAAACCGCGTCCAGCGGCTTCAGGGTCGGCGTCATTGCATCCCCGGATACGGTAAACAACCGTAGGTTTTCGGGGGCAGCCTCCGGGCATTTTGCGGCAACCCATCGCCGGGAGCAATCAATCGACCGGATCATTGTTTCCGCTTCCCCTAACTCTTTCCACGCCCGGATGATGATGCGCTGGCGGCTATCCGGCGCGGGCATATTCGTTAATAGGTTTACCGAGGGGAGTAATTCGCCGACCGAGCATTGCAAAAGCACGGCGAGTTTTTCCGCGCGGGCGGCGCTCGGGCGGATAGTCCCGCCGCGCCACTTAGCTACTGTTACCGGATTCACCCCGAGGGCGGAGGCGATATCGGCAACGCGCAAACCCAGTGCCGTCATTCTCTCTTTTATTACCTTGCCAACGGCGGCATTTACGGCATTTTTGGCGGTTTGCATAGCGTTCCCCTAGCGGTTTTGGTAACTCTCATTTTATCTCTAGCTAGAAAAATAGGGCTATTTGTGCTATAAATGCCGATAGCCCGTTTAAGGTTATGTAAAGGGCTATTAAAACGACATACATTTCAGGAACATGAGGCTATGCGAACTTTCAAACTCAAAAAAAATGAGTCGAACCCGGTAGCGCGGGCGGCGGCTTGTTTTGGCGGGTGGACAGGTCTGGCACGCGCCCTTAACGAGCGCTACGGGACGCAGGTACGTCCTTGCCATGTGTACCAGTGGTCGCGGCTGGGCGCGGTTATTCCTAAATACGTCCTTGCAGTATCTGAGCTTACAGGCATCCCGCGCGAGGAATTGCGCCCCGGCTACTTCCCGACCCGCGCGCTGACCCGTCCCGCGCGGCGTGCAAAAAGCGCAACGGCGTAACGGGGGCGGCAATGAGCATGAGGGCGATTAAATACGTGGTCGAGCACGTGAGGGCGGGCGGATTCTCTCAGGCCGTTTTGCTTTTCCTTGCCGAATGCCACAACGCGGAAACCGGGCAATGTAACCCCAGCCGCGAAACCATCCGTGAGTTTTTCCACTCGGAGAATGCGCCCTGCTCGCTGAGAAGGGTTGAACGCGCCCTGAAGGAACTCAGAGAAGGCGGCTATATCCGCTCGGTTAAACGCGCCTGCAAATCTGGACTGTTGAACTGGTATGAAATCGTAGGATTGGATGCCTGGGATAGCGTACAAACCGGGGGTAACGTACAAAACGAACGTAACCCCCGAAACATGGGTAACCCCCAAACCGGGGGTAACGTACAAAACGCACCGGTGGTAGCGTACGAAACGTACGTGACGGGTAGCGTACAAAACGTACGCGGGAACCCGAATAAGAACCCGAAAGAACCCGAAACAACTATTTCGTCATCGCGCCGCGATTCGTTCGCACCTGACGGCGCGAACCCGGCGGAGGTTACTGGCTTAGAAAATCCGGCTGAGGTATCCGCCCCGGTCGAGTCCGTCACCGACCTTGACGCCCTTAACGCTGAGCTGGCGGCTACGCCTGAGCGAGGGGACGTACCCGAGGCCGCCGTCCTGTTCCCGCCTGAGATCATCGAACCCGCCCCGGCTAAAGCCGCGCACCCACGGAGAACTCCCCGCGCCTTCCCGCTGGATGCGGTGCTTGATGCCTACGCTGAAATTTGCCCGCAATTTCGGCAGCCGATCCGGGGCACGTTGCAAACGACCTCTAAGCGCTATCGCGATATGCGCAAGGGCTGGGACTTCTTTTGTCAGACGGTGGAGACAGAGAACGGCGAGGCATTGACGCCCACCAAGGCGCTTGACTACTGGCGGCGCTTTTTAGAAAAGGCCAGTGCAAATAACTTCCTTAACGGTCGAACCCCGCGAGACGCTGAGCACGCAAATTGGCGTCCGAAGCTCGATTACCTGCTCAGTGAGCGCGGGATCAACCTTGTACTCGAAGGAGCACGCAGATGATTTTAGATGACAAAGACCGATCGGACAACGCGCCCGAGTCAAAACGCGAGGGCGGTTATATGCGCCCCACGTGCAATGCGCACGGTTGCCGCTTTAACAACCAAGGCAACGGCCTGTGCCTTTTCCACGGGCACCTCGCGGATTTCCCGAACGCCTGGGGGCGGGTTAACAACTGGCTGGCTAATCCGGAATGCCAATCAATCTTGTGGGGCATTCAGGAACTCGACCGCAATTTAATCGACCACTCCGAAGCATCAGACATTGACGGCAACCCCGTCCCCGATGACGTGTGGGAACAGCGCAAGCGCTTTGACACGTATTACCTCACGGACTGGATGGCGATGCAGTTACGCGTTAACGACTTTCCGAAAGAGGTTTGCACCAGACGGGAAGGCGAAGCGTCGAAAGCGTGGGCGGCACGTATCCGCGCCGCTTTGCTCGTCCGCATGGTTTCCGCTGTTATCCCGCCCGGCCTGATCGTGGGCGAAAAGCGCGCCGATCCGGCAAAGGTTGACGCCCTTTTGGCACGGGTTTTAGGGCGAGGCCGGGCATTGATGGGTGAGGGTGCATACGAAAAGGCGGCGTAAACACGCCAAAAACAGCTCAGATTGAACGAAAACGCCTTGACTAATACACACCTAGCCAAGACATCGTCAACGCACTAGGAAATGAAACATGACTAACGATAATCAAATTAACACCAGCGCGGCGCGCGCTGAACTCACCTCAATGCAGTACCGCTTTCACGTCCGGTTGGATGACAAACTCGACTACCTTGTGGTGCTCAGCCAGCCCGATGGCTGCCCTTCCGGGTGGACGGTTTCTTGCGCTCAAATGCTCGACATGGATAACGGCGTATGCGACCCCACCACCTTTGCCTACGTGGATTGCAAGACCTTCGGGGAGGACAAATACAAGATCGCCGAGTGGATCGCCTGCCGCAAGTTTGAGATGGATTACATGAACACCGGCAAGGGCTACGGCGTCAAATTCGCCGCCGCCCGTGCTCATAACGCGGCTATCCGCGCTCGCGGGCGCACATGGCAAGACCCCTCCGAACTCTTGGCCGACCGGATGCACGACTTGTGCTTTATCGACCGCCGCACGTTGCAGGAAGCCATCGAATTTTTGGAAAACGGCACGTGCGAACGGCACGACAAGGGTATTCGCGTAACCCGCGCCATGACCGCCGCCCGGATGCGTTCCGCCTTGCGCGGCGATTACCCCGACATGATGCCCAAAGAGGAGAACTGAGCCATGACGATGAAAACAATCAACCTCACGATGAACGCCGAGGAATGCGCCGTGGATACCTAACTGAAGCGATACGCAAAAAAGCCCGCTAAAGCCCCGAAAGAGGCCGCCAGCGGGCGCGCATCCAACAGACACAGCAAACAGCTAAAGGAGAAAAGGAAATGATCGAGGAATGGATCGAATATCGCAAGGATGACCCCGCAACACACCCGGGGTTTGAGGGCGCGTACCTTGTCACAATTCTCAGCAAGACCGGGGCGCGGTATGTTGAAATCAGGCCGTTTAGCTTTTCTTCACTTTTTGCCGGGGACTGGTCGCGCTATAGCGTGCAGGCTTGGCGTCCAGTTCCGGCCGCTTTCGGCGGGACGGCTACCGCGCAACAGCTCGCATGGGGGCTTACTTTTGACCCCTTCGAGTGCGCAACCATCATGACAGGGCTGAAAAATCTCCTGGACCTTTACTCAGAACTCATTAAGCGCATACCCTCTCTGGCCGAGGTTTCAGCCTGCCAAGAAAGCCTAAACGACGTGACAGAGATCAACGACAAGATTGGCGATTACTTTGAGGCGTTACAGAACGCTTGCATTCGTGAGGGGGCGGCATCGCCGTTCAGCCTCGGCGAGGTCGAACAGCAATGATTGACTATTTCTTTTTCTTTGTCGGCAATGCCTGCGTTATGGCGCTTTTGCTCGGCGTTTTTCGCGGCTACTTTAACCGCGTCTGGGCTTGTGTTTTTTGGGTCGGCCTTGCCGCCAGTGTTGCCGGTATCGTCTCTTCAGCCGGAAAGATGGCGGGGGTTTTCTCCTGATTCCGGCCTTGTCTATCTTGTGAGTACCTAATGACAACCTACACAATCAACCTACAAGTCGAAGGGGCGCGCGCGGTCGGCATTGTCGCCGCCCTTCACGCGGACGGCTATCACGCTGAGGCCACAGAAATCAACCGTCAGGTTCACGCCCAGCGCGAGGCCGCTATCCGCAATCTTTGGGTGCACGGCGCGCCGCAAGAACGTAAGGCCGCCGAGGCCTCGAAAATTGACGAATTCATGCGCGTGATTTTCGGGAGGTAACAGACATGAGCCGCCCCAGCTACTTTGAGCCGTATCAAGTCCCGCCCGGATACTTTGACGAAGAAATCCTACTGCTTGAGGGCGTCAGGAAACACGCCGACGCCCACGGCAATACGGACGTTTTGCTGGTTGCCTCGGATGCCCTCGATTTCGTCCTTGAGATTACTTCCCGCAAGGGCACGCGCGAGACCTTTATCAGCCTCATTGACCTGTGCACGTCCCGCGCCGTGCGTTTCTTCCCGGATAAGTCCGTCAGGGACGTATTCGAGAAGGTGCTCACCCGCGCGCGCTCAGGACTTGCTGCAAACGAGCGCGGGGTGGTTAATGAATCACGCAAACAGATACAGAACTAGGCATGAGGCCGAGGCTTACACCATCGGATACAACGCAGGCTTCGATGACACACGCCTCGGCGATCGTTACGTGGAATGGCTTAAACGCAATAAGCGCGCCGACTGGATGGCAATGCGCTGGGGGTATACAGATGGAAAATCAGACAGAGAAAACGGCAGGGGATACGGTGGAGGCTACTTTCGATATCCGGACGGCCAGCGGCGATTCCTTCGTGGTGAAATTCTTTCCGGCTCATGAGTGGACGCTTTACCGCATGCACGCTGAGGGCAGCCCCGTTTACGCCGACCCTGTCCAATCCGGCAAGTGGACGGCAATTAACCACATTAACCCCGCCAGCGCCCTCGCTATCGTGCGCAAGTGGGGCACGTCTTCACCCGTGGGGGTTGCATGATGACGCGCCTGTGGATTGATAAAGCCCGCGCCGATAAAGAGATCGGCGAACAAATCCCGCTCGCCCCCGTCTGGCACAAAATCCGCAAGGCGGGACAGATCAAAGACCTTCCCGGCATAGGACGGCGCGTGCTTGTCGAGTTTTTCGAGACGCCCGAAGGCATGAGCCTGCCTTTCCGCGCATACGCCCGCCAAACCCGCAATGGCCGATCCGGGCACGTTACCTTTCACCTCGAACGTTACGGGCGCGAAGTCTCGGTCGTCCTCATTAACCGCTGGATCGCTGCACCGCTTAAGCCGATTTACGCCGAGGGGGAGAAAGCATGACGGCCAGCCCCTTTACTTTTACCCTCACGATTACTCCTGTTGCGAAGGCGCGCCCGCGATTTGACGGCATTCACCACCGTACGTACACACCCGCGAAAACCGCCCGGTATGAGGCCGATATTGCGCGGGCGGCACGCGCCAAAATGCGGCGGGAAGGCCGTAAACCCTTCACGGGTTGCGCCGTGCGTCTGTCGTGCGTTTTCAGATACAAACCGCCCCAGCGTTTCGCTGATACGGCCATGCGGCTCGCCTTCGCCCGCGCGGGACTGGTGCACAAACGCTCACGCCCTGACATTGACAACTTAGTTAAGGCCGTTTTGGACGCCCTAAACGGTGTTGCCTACACCGATGACAACATAGTCGCCGACATCCACGCAAAAAAGCAGTATTCCGCAACTGACAGCGTAACCGTTGAAATTTCAGAGATTGAAGAATGACCGAGAAGAAACCGGAAAAACTCAAAGTTACCTACAGGCCGATTGCCGAGCTAATACCTTATGCACGCAACGCCCGCACACACTCGGAGGAGCAGGTATCGCGTATTGCCGCGTCTATCCGCGAGTACGGCTGGACTAACCCCATTTTGACGGACGGCGCCAGCGGCATCATTGCCGGGCACGGACGCTTAGCCGCCGCCCGGTTGCTCGGACTTAAGGAAGTCCCGACCATCGAACTCGCGGGGATGACAGAGACTCAGAAACGCGCCTATATCCTAGCGGATAACCGCCTCGCGCTTGACGCCGGATGGGATGAAGAAGCCCTGAAAATCGAGCTGGCCGACCTAAAGGCAGCCGATTTTGATCTCGATTTGACTGGCTTTAGCGCCGAAGAACTGGACGGCTATTTGCGCACCGATACTGAAATGGTCGAAAGGTACGGAGAAAACGTTGGATCGGGCGTTCTCGTTGATAAATTCCTCGTTCCGCCTTTCTCGGTGCTTGATACGCGGCAAGGTTACTGGCAGGAGCGTGCGCGCCGCTGGGATAAGATCATCGGCGATTTCGGCCAGTCACGCGATGACACTTTGATGGCGTCGGACATTACCAAAGTAGCCGGGATTGCTGGGGTTTCTCTGTTTGATCCTGTGCTTGCAGAGATTATTTGTAAGTGGTTTCTCCCGGTGCGTGAAGGGTATACGGCTAAGGTGTGCGATCCGTTCGCGGGGGGTATGTTCGGATACGTCTGCGCCGCCCTTGGGAACGATTACACGGGCATAGAGCTAAGGCCGGAACAAGCCAAGCTAAACAACAGCCGCGTGGAGGGCATGAGCGCCCGATACGTATGCGATGACGGGCGCAACATAGGCCAGCACGTGCCGCCAGAGTCAGTGGACATGGTTTTTTCGTGCCCGCCTTACTTTGATCTTGAGAAATACTCAGACCTCCCCGGCGATGCCAGCAATCAAACGTGGGAGGGATTTTGTGACATTTTGAACACAGCTCTCGGTAACGCCATGAAGTGCCTAAAGCCTAACCGCTTCGCCGTCATCGTCATGAGCAACGTAAGAGACAAAAAGGGCTTTTATCTCGATATCTGCGAAGAGATAAAACGCACGATGGAGCGGGGGGGGGCACGGGTTTACAACGAGATCATTTTGCTGAATGCCGTCGGAACGGCAGCCCTACGGTGTCAAATGGGATTTAAAAACCGGAAGGTGATGCGAGTCCATCAGGAAGTACTCGTGTTTTACAAAGGAAATCCGAAGGCGATACAGGAAGAATTTCCGATGATTGATTACAGCGAACAGGAAGAAACAAGCAATGAAGAATGAAGATCGGCAGATAACAATGCGCGCCGTGGCCGACCTAGTGCCCTACGCCAATAACGCCCGCATCCATACGGACTCTCAGGTCGACCAGCTCTGTGAAAGCATCAAACATTACGGCTGGACGAATCCAATTCTCATTGACGGCCAGGACGGAATCATCGCGGGACATTGCCGCCTTGCCGCTGCTCAGAAATTAGGCCTTAAACAAGTCCCGTGTATCGAACTCAAAGGCTTGAAGCCCGCTGATAAAAAGGCGCTCATTCTTGCCGACAACCGCCTCACCCTCGGCGGCTCTTGGGATTACCAGATTTTGGCTCAGGAACTTGAGGAAATCAGGGCGGACGGCCTCGACCTTGACTTCACGGGCTTTAACGCAGACGAACAGCAAATGATCCTCGGCGAGGGTGAAATCAACGATGATTTCTTCACCGAAGAGGCTACAGACCACAGCGCCGACAGCGAGCATTTTCAGGAAACTTTTGTGTTTCCGAACGAGGAAAAAGAGGCCGTGAAAGCCTATCTGAAGGCGCGCGGCAAGGAATGGGTGGCGCACTGGATCATCCAACAGGCGCACGGGGAGGCCGCAAAGAATGATTGACTGTAACTCACTCGCCTGCAAATGCGAGATGCCGATCCGGTTCGACAGCTATTCCGGATGCTCTCACGCGTGCAAATATTGCTTTGTGCGCAAGTACTCAGACCTAGACAAAATCAGCGCCTATAAATGTGTGTCTGAGCTACGCAACTTTATCGCCGGGAAGCGCAATGTAAACACCAAGTGGTGTGATTGGAATATCCCCCTGCACTGGGGCGGCGTCTCCGATCCGTTTCAAAAGCTCGAACGCGCAAAGCGCATCAGCTTTGAGTGCCTTAAGGTTTTTGCGGAGACCGAATACCCGTTTGTGGTTTCTACCAAGGGCACGGTTTTAACCGACCCTGACTATCTTGCACTGCTCCGCCAGTGCAATGCGGTCGTTCAGATTTCGATGATTTCGCCGAAGTATGACGCCATCGAACCCGGCGCGCCGACCTACGCCGAGCGCTTAAAGATTATTCCGACGCTCGTAGCCAACTGTAAGCGCGTTAACGTGCGCTACCAGCCATATATGAGGGAGGTTTTTAAGGACGCTGTGGGGCGTTTAAAAGACCTCAAGGCGGCCGGGGTACACGGGGTAATCGTGGAAGGCCTTGTGGCGGGTAAAAAACGCCCCGGAATGATCCCTACGGGGGGCGGGAAGTACGTCTATACGCCTGATGCCCTGATTGATGATTTCCTCGCGATTAAGAACGAATGCCACCGTCTCGGTTTAGTGTTCTATTGCGCTGATGACGCCCTGCGGGAGCTGGGCGACTTCACTTGTTGCTGTGGTACTGAGGGATTAGAGGGGTTTAAAACAAACTCGTTTACGGCCTCAAATATCGCGCTCGGGCTGAAAGTCGAACCGCCGACCGAGAAAATGAAAGAGATCGGAACGGCGCGATGCTTCCGCAACCGCGAATCAACGGACGAAATCAGGCTGCGTAATTCCTCATTTTTCGAGGAGACGCGGCGGTTTGCGCAAAAAATGATGCAACTTTAGGAGTAACAATCATGTGCACTTCACATGGGGCGAGATACCGCACGGCGGAAGGCCGCCGCGCGGGTGTAAAGATCACAAGAACGGAAGGCGTGCGCGTGGATACCAGCCCGCGCATTCAGCTTTCTGAGGGCTTTTTGAAGCAGATTCGCCGAGACAGAAAGGTCGATGCACGGCGTAATGCACGGCTCAGGGAATCCGGTTTCCTTCGGTAAACCGTTCCCACCCGCTCCCGGCGTCCCCTGACACAGCGCCGGGGGCTTCTCTTTCCGGAGGTTACTATGGGCGCACGGCACATTAAGCCCGAGATGCTTGACTACAAAAAGATTGAAGCCTTTGCCGCGCGCGGGCTGACTCAGGATCAGATTGCGCAGGCGCTCGGTATTTGCCACAGCTCTTTTTACAAGCTCAAAAAGAACGACAAACAGTTCCGCGAGGCCGTGGAGCGCGGCATGGCAAAGGGCGTGGCCGAGATCGCAAATCAGCTTTTCAAAAAGGCTCAGAGCGGAGACCTCGGCGCGATCTGCTTTTTCTTAAAGACAAAGGGCGGCTTCCGCGAGGACAAGGTCGTAGTTAACGTGAGTCAGTCCGCAACCCAGACCATTGACGCAGGCGCAACGCTTACGGACAAACAGCGCGAAGAACTCGAAAAGGCGCTTGATGAAGTTTACTGATGCGCAGGCCTTGGCCGTCATCCGCGACCGTTGCCTGAACGACTTTGAGTTTTTCGTCCGGTACTTTTTCAAACAGCGCACGGGCGATAAATTCATTTTCTCTTGGCATCACCACGCCATGTGTGAAGCGCTCATGCGCGTATGGCGCGGCGAAACCACGCACCTGATTATCAACATCCCGCCCCGGTACTCAAAGACCGAAATCGTGGTGAAGATGTTTACTGCGTGGTGCTATGCCCGGAATCCGGCGTGCGAGTTTATCCACCTGAGCTACTCTGACGCCCTTGCGGTAGACAACTCAAACGCCATCATGGATACGCTCAGCTCGGATGCGTACCGCCAGTTGTTCCCCGTAACCCTAACAAAAGCCGCCGCAAACGCTTGGAAAACGTCCGCTGGCGGCTCGTTTATCGCCCGCGCTACAGGCGGGCAAGTAACTGGCTATGGCGCGGGCAAAATCCATGATTTTGAGAACGGAAACGGCTTTGGCGGCTGTGTCCTCATTGACGACCCCTTGAAGCCTGATGATGCTTATTCGGACGTCATGCGCACCCGCGTTAACAACCGCTGGGATGAAACGATCAAAAGCCGTTTTAACAGCCCGCGCACCCCTTGCATCGTCATCATGCAGCGAATCCATGAAGACGACTTTTGCGGGATGCTTTTGCGCGACCCTGAGTTCAAATTTGAGTCCGTAGTCCTTCCGGCCATCATGGACGAAGGCACAGACCATGAACACGCCCTGTGGCCTCAGAAACACACCCTAGAACAGTTGCAGGCCATGCGCTCGAAAAACTCTTATATGTTTTCGAGTCAGTACCAGCAACGCCCAACACCGCTCGGTGGCGGCATTCTCAAGGGCGCATGGTTTAACCGTTACAGCGTCAGACCGCGCATTGATTACGCCATCGTTACCGTTGATACCGCCCTGAAAGAGAAGGAATGCAACGACTATCAGGTCGCGGAATGCTGGGGGCTCGGGCGTGACGGCAATATTTACCTGCTCGACATGATGCGCGGGCACTTTCAGGCCTATGAGCTTGAAACCCGCATACCGGATTTTTGGAATAAGTGCCTTTCCCTCGGCGTCCCGCTCAGGATCATGGCCATAGAAGACAAGGCCAGTGGCACTGAGCTAATTCAGAAGATCACAAACAAGGTCGCCCGCCCCCGCATCCCTGTCCGTGCCATTCAGCGCGAAACGTCAAAGCTGACGCGCGTCATGGGCGTGCAGGGCTACATTGAATCCGGCTACGTCTCTTTGCCGTCCGAAGCGCCATTTGTGCACGACTTTATCGAAGAGTGCGAGGCGTTCACGGCCAACGACACACACCCGCATGACGACCAGATAGACGCCATGTGCGATGCAGTGAACATTCTTCTGAGCGGCAAGAACGTCCCATATTCGGACGTGCTTTAATCCCCGCAAACACGGGGATAAAGCCAATGTTGGATCAAAGCAAGATACAAAATGTTCAGTTCGAGGACGGCCTGCACAACCTTGCCACGGGCTTAGGCACGGCGCGATCTAAGCGCGAGCACAGCTTTTGGACGTTCGGAAGCCTCAACGATTATCAGCGCTATGAGGCCTCGTACCAAGAGAGCTGGCTGGCACGCCGTATTTGTGACGTAGTCGCGGATGACGTTTGTAAGGAATGGCGCGCGATCAAGTGCAAAAACGCGGACGATATCCGCATCGAAGAAGACCGCCTGGGCGTGGTTGAGTCTTTCCGGCAAGCGATCCGCTGGGCGCGGCTTTACGGCGGCGCGGGCATCGTCATGATTACCGACCAAGACATCACGCGTCCGCTGGACGTTAACCGCATCGGGCGGGGAAGCCTAAAACGGCTGTTGGTGCTTGACCGCTTTTATTTAGGCGCGTCCGATCAGGTAATCAGCGATATTCTCGACCCCGATTACCTCAAGCCGAAATTTTTCATCCCGGCTGGCGCAGCATCCGCCCGGATTCATACCTCGCACGTGGTGAAGGTTACGGGCGAGCCGCTCCCGTTGCGCTGGCAAATGCAAACCCTCGGCTGGGGGGACAGCTCATTGCGGCAAGCCATGCAACCCGTGGAGGATTATTTGGCCTCTATCGGCGGCGTAGCCGAGAGCCTGCAAGAGTTCAACGTAGACATTGTTAAGCGCGACAACCTGTTTACAGACCTCAGCACCGACCGCGAGAACGCGATCATTAAGCGTTTTACTAATTTCGGGCTGATGAAATCCATCGTGCACTTGGCCGTGCTTGACGGCTCGGAAGATTACGAGCGCAAGGCCGTGGCTTATGGCGGTGTGCCCGAGGTTATCGACCGCCTTATGCACCTTGTCTCAGGCGCGACCAACATCCCCTACACAAAACTGTTCGGAGCATCGGCGGCTGGCATGGATGCCACGGGCGAAGGTGACGAGCGCAATTACAAAGACTTCCTGCTTTCTACAAAGACCGCGCGCCTTGATCCGGCATTGCGCTTCCTTGATGAAGTCCTTGTGCGCTCAGCGCTCGGGGTGTTTCCGGCTGACTTTAACTACGAATGGCCGGATGACCGCAAGAAAGCGCGCCTAGAGAAGGCTCAGGCCGAGAAGGTGCAGGCCGATACCGATCAAATCTATCTTGACGCGGGCGTGGTGTCCGTGTCTCAGGTGCAACGGCGCTTACAGGCGAACGAGACCTACAGTTTTGACGATGACCGCATCGCCGAGCTTGAGGAACACGAAAACCAAATGAGCGCAGATGAACTCTATGGAAACGGCGAAGAAACGGACACAGCAAACCGCATTGAAAAGGGAAGCGAAGGCACGGGCGCGGACGGCGGCGCGGATAGCGTACCCAAAGGCAGCGGCCAGTAATTACGCGCTGGCTATCCGGCGTTTCCTAAGCGCTATTACGCGGGACGTTACGGCGCAAATCGTGCCCGTTTTGCCCCGCGAGGGTTCTATGCACGATGGGCTGGCTGATGACATTAAGGCGATTTTGAGCCGCATTGAGACTGCTTGGGGAGGCGCTGTATTCGCCCGGCGCATTGATGCAACCGCGCGCGGTTTCGTGGAAAGCCTTTACAAAATCGCCCACCGCTCCCTAGGCATTAACGTCTATTCATCCGAACGCATGAGGGACGTTATAGAGACCGCAACGAGGCTTAATGCCCAGCTTATTAAGAGCGTATCAGAAGAGCATTTAAACGCCTTAGCGGGCATTGTCTATAGGGGTATACAGGCGGGTACGCGAGCAAGCGAGATAGAGGCCGAAATCGGTCAATACGCGCCGACACAGGCACGCGCCCGGCTGATAGCCCGGGATCAAACGGCAAAGGTAATGGGCGCAATCAACCGCGCCGACCAGCTCGACCACGGGGTTAAGTATTTCCGCTGGGTTACGGCCAATGACGAACGCGTGAGACCTTCGCACATGGCCGCTCAAAACCGCATGACGCCCTACGGTCGCGGCGTGTACCGCTGGGATGATCCGCCGCTGATTGACGGCGTGCCGTCATTGCCTACACAGCCGATTAACTGCCGTTGCCATGCTGAGGCCGTCTGGGATTTTGAAGTTGAGGATTTTCAAAAAGGGAAGGGCAAGAAATGAGCCAGCTGACTCTTAACGACCGCGCCTCATACGCGGTTAAAAGCACGCGGGAATACACGCCGGAAGGGTTTTTAAAAGCCCACGGCAAGATTTTCCGCACGGGCATTCAAAACTATTACGGGTACGAACTCGGGCGCACGGATAAGCCTTTCAAGCTGTTTAGCGTGTACCGCCCGGAAAGCGCCGTGTTCGATTCCGCACTGCTTGACTCGGTGAACGGGATTGATATTACGAACGATCATCCGGCAACTGATATATCGTCCAAAACGTACAAAGCCTTAACTGTCGGCGTCGCGACCTCGAAAGGGGTTAAGGACAGCGCCGCTCCAAACTACGTGGCCTGCGATCTTGTGATTAAAGACGAGGACGCAATCCATGCGGTAGAGGCAGGCAAGTGCGAACTCTCGGCGGGTTACAAAACCGACTTTGAATGGAAGGACGGGGTAACTCCTGAGGGGCAGCACTACGACGGAGTAATCAGCTCCATCCGGCTCAATCACATTGCAATCGTTGCGCGTGGGCGGGCAGGCGGAGCGCGAATCCTAGACGGAGTAGAGATGAAAAAACTGACTATCGGCGGTGTGGAACTGGAACTGGCCGACAGCGTGTGCGATGCCGTTAACAAGCACATTGCTGATATGCAGGACAAGGCCTCTAAGGCCGAAACCGCTTTGAAGGACGCTCAGGCCAAGATTGAAGCCTCGGTGAAGGACAAGGCCGCGAGCGATGCCAAGATCGCAAAGCTCGAACAGGAATTGAAGGACGCACAGGCAAAAGTGCTCACGGATGCGCAGATTTCCGAGCGCATCAAGACCGTTGCCGCCGTCCGTGATGCCGCCGCGAAACTCGCGGGCGACGGCTTTAAGTGTGACTCGGTCGACCCCGTGGAAATCAAGCGCGCCGCTCTTTCCGCGAAGTTTTCCGATAAGGATTTCAAAGACAAATCCGCCGACTACATTGCGGCATTCTTTGACGCGATGGGCGAGACTCAGGCCGCCGCCGAAAAGTCAACAAAGGCCCTCGGCGATGCGATTGCAAAGGGCGTAAAGGACGGTTGCGCCTCTAAGGACGGCGACAAATCTGCACGCGACAAGGCGATTGAAAAGACGTGCAACGCCTGGAAGCGCACGGACTCCAAAAAGAATTAACCTCGGAGAATCACCAAAATGGCTATTACAAATCCGGTAAAGCTGTACCACGATGCTTACTTTGCGGGGCAGGTGGCCGATCTTCAGCTCGCAAACAAGGTGAGCCGACTCAACAAGTCGGGTAGCACCATCCCTTACGGCCTTGCCGTAGTTCGAGACGGCGTGGACGGCTTCAAACTTCCCGGAACGGGATCGACCGCCGCCGATTTCCTCGGCATCCCTGAGCGAGCCTATCAGGACATTACGGACGATGGCAAAGAGTTCGGCACCCGCGCCGGGAAGACCGCAACCATCGTTACGATGGGCGCAATTGCCGTGCTTGTTGCCGCTGACGTTACGGCGGGCGAGCTTGCCGCCTTCAGCCTTGAGGCTGGTAAAGAAGGCCGGTTCCTCCCCGCTTCCGCCGCGACCTCGGTTGCTATCCCTGATGCTCGTTTCCTCTCCGATGCTAAGGCTGGGGAAATTGCACTGCTCACGTTCCGTATCGGAGGTTAATTGAAATGAGCATGACTTCTGTCAAAATCAATGACGCCATTGCAAAGCGTTTCGGCCTTGCCGATGGCACGGTGTCTTACAACACCGCCATGAACGATGCCTCCAGCGGTGTCGGTTTCATGATCTCTCAGCTTGCATACCTCGAAACTCAGATGTATGCAGTCGACTATGCCGACCTGTTCTTTGACCGCGTTGTCCCGATTACCACGGGCATTCCGGAATGGGCGGATAACGTGAACTACATTTCTTACAACAGCGCCGCGCGCGGCAAGTTCATTGGCTCTCACGCCAAAGACCTGCCCTCCGTGTCTGTTGAAAGACAGATTCACAACGCAAACATTGCCTATGGCGGCCTCTCTCTGACCTACTCCCTTGATGATCTCCGCAAGGCTCAGCACCTCGGAATGAATCTCGAAGCGGAGCAGGCTGTCATGGCAAACCGCGCCGCCCGCGAACACCAGCAACGCGTAGTGTTTTACGGCGATGCTGAGCGCGAATTGCGCGGCTTCCTCAATAACCCGCTGGTGTCTAAGGCCAATTCCACCCTGAGCATTGCAACGGCTACCGTTGAAAAGCTCGCGGATGAAATCAACACCTACATTAGCGAGATTTGGACGAACTCCAATCAGCGCTATTTGCCTAACACGGTGTGCATTGAGTCTGCCCTTTATGCGAAGCTCTCCACCCAGCGCATGACGGATACGGCACAGGTTATGAGCGCCCTTCAGTACCTGAGCCAGTTCAATCTCTACCGCGACCAGACAGGACAGAACCTTCAGATCATCCCGATGCCTCAGCTCTCAGCAGCGAACCTGAAGGCCGAGGGGCTCGAGGAAAAATCCATGATGGTGGTTTACGACAAGTCCGACCGCAACCTTGCGTCTTGGATGCCGATCGCGCCGCGTTTTATCGCTCCGCAGGCCGTGGCCTTGGAAATCATCACGCCGATGGAATACAAGTTCAGCGGCACCGAATGGCGTTATCCGAACAGCGCCATGTACGTGCAGTTCGCGGCGTAACGAGGGGCGCGGGGATGCTCGTTTTCAACACAGCTAAGGCGGATTTCATTATCAGCACGGGCGCGAGCCGTACCCGCGTTAAGGCTGGCGAATGCGCGCAAGTCCCTGATGATGCCGCCCAGCTTGATTTTGTGAAAGGGCTCGTATCTAAAGGCCTTATCCGGATCGAGGCACCCATCGCGCCTGAGACCGAATCAAAACCCCGAAAAGCCGAAACGGACGTGGATGCGGATACGGCAATGAAAGCAGCACTGGCCGCCGAAATGCCGCCAGCTCCCGCCCCAACGGTTAAAAAGGGCGGGCGAAAGGCTAAGGCGAAATAAACAACCCCCACAGAAGCCCCAAAACGGGGCTTTTTTCAACTCTGAGGCGTATTCCCTATGGCTGACATTACCGAGGACGTGGTGGCCGATTTCCGCCGCGTTTTAAAGGCTTTCACGGACGGCGATTTATGGCCGACCGAAATCATTACGCAACAGCTCATTGAGGCCGATTGCTGGACAGCGGGGCTGATGTGGGGCAAATTCAAACTGGATGACGACCACAATTTCAAAAAGCGCGGGATGTATTTTTTAGCCGCTCATTTCCTTGTGTCCTATTACGGAGCAGAGGGCGCAAAAGACCAGACCGCAATTAAGCCGGATGCGCGCTTAAACGTAGCCGGGAAGTCCGTAGGTGACGAGTCCACGGAATACCGCATTACGGCAATGGAAAGCACAGCGGACGACTTTTTAAGCACCACGATTTACGGCGTCATGTTCGTGACTCTCAGGCGGCGTGCCAGCGCGTTGCCTATGGCCGTTTAAGGGGCGGGCGTTATGGGCGTGAACGTCAAAGCCTCGTTTCAGCTTGCGCAGGGTGAGATGCTCAAAAAGCTGAAGCGCTATGCGGCGGGCGGTACGGTTACGGTCGGCATTCATGAGGATAAGACCGCACGCAATGACGGCCTCACCAACGCCGAGATTGCCGCTAAAAACCATTTCGGCAGTCCCGAGGATCATATCCCGGCGCGACCGTTTCTTGACGTAGGTATCCGGAAGGCTCAGGACAAGATCGTGGCCTTTGCCCGGCGCACGGTTGAAAGGGGCGGCGGCATGGATGCGGCCTTGTACGTCATGGGCGCGGAAGCCGTGAAGGGGGTGCGCTCTTACATTCTTGAGGGCGCGGGCGTCCCGCCGCCTAATTCGCCGCGCACTATTGAACGCAAGGGATCATCCCGAACGCTGGTAGACACAAAACAGATGGTGAACGCCATCGCCTTTAAGGTACACAAACAAGGGGGCGCATCATGAGCCTATCAATGTACGGGCACATAGATAACGTTTTCCATTCCGGTATTGACGTGGAGTATTGCACGGTGGGCGAGCACTGGAACGCCGAAGGGCTGCCCGCCACAGGGGACGCAATAAAGCGCACCCCGTTTTATGCAACCGTTCAGCCGCTCAGCCCGCGCGAAACTCAGGCGCTGGGCATTGCCGATGAACGTATCGGGGATTACCGGAAAATCTACATTAACAGCGGGGACATTAAGGCCGTGACCCTTACCGGCTGGTGGGAGATGCTCGGGGAGCGCTGGAAGCCCGTAAGCACTGATCTGCGCCCCGCGCGGGACTATCTCAAGGTGATTGTCGCGAGGTATGACGTATGAAGCCGCATAACATGGAAAAAATGGCGGTATTCAAGGCGCTGAGGGAAATTGTTATGTTTGTTACCCGCGTCCCCCAGTGCGTTATCGCGGATACCCCTATAGAAGCGCCAAAAGGCGCGTATGCAACGATCAGGGTAATGGATGGGGTAAGACCTACAGCAAAGGGCGGTACGCTCAATGTGGCTAATCCTGACGGCACTATGACGGTTTATCAGGTAATCCCGACAATCTTTGAGTGTTCCGTCAATTTCTACAGGGGCGAGGCGCTGAGCTACGCCGCCGCGCTTGCTAACTGTAGCCGCTTGCCTACCGTGCACGGGATTTTGTACCGCTCCGAACTCGGCTGGGTTGAGTCCGATCCGGTGCAAAACCTTACAGCAATCCAAATGAACCGCTCCGAACAGCGTGCGCAGGTAACAGTCCGTCTGGTTGGCGAGATCATCCTTGACGACTCGGTGGGCACGATTGAACACGTAGGCATGGCCGTCACCGATGAAAACAGGAACGAACTTCACGCGGCGGCGGTAGATTCAAACGAAACCAATACGGGGGCTTAAAAAGTGTCCTACTCTGCAACTAAAGTAATCAAGATCAACACCCGAATTTCGGCCGCCGGATTGTCCACAGCCAATTTCGGCAGCGCCGTTTTGTTCGTGACAGCTGACGACCTCGCCAACGAGACAGCCTTAACGCCTGATACCTATGCAACGGTAAGTGAGACGAAAGACCTCGCGACCTACCTTAAGACAGATTCCGAAGCATACGAGGCCGCGAGTGTTTGGCTCGGCGGCACGCCGACAACCGGACAGCTCATGATTTATCGGCGTGCGGCGGATGATTCCTCTTGGGCTACCACGCTCGATAAGGCGCGCAATCAGGTTTGGTGGTACTGGACGTTCGTAACCCGTCCCGTGTACGCAAGCGAAACGGACGTGAAACAGATCGCCGCATGGTGCGATCAGAACGCCTCTTTCTTCTTTGACTGCCAAACGGATGACGCCGCTACCAAAATCCGCACCGAGACCGAGAAGGACGACATTGCCTCTCAGCTTACGGCGCTCGGCTACCGTCATTGCGCCACGGCTTGCCACGGGACTGATCCCTATTCCGGCATTTACTTGGCTAAGCACTTTGCGCGCGTGAACTACACCACGCCCAGCTCTACGATCACAGGCGAATACAAGAAATCGCCCGGCCTGCTTGCCGAAGACCTTAAGGCGAGCGAATACGCGGCTATGGAAAACACGCTGAAAAAGGCCTGTTTCTATGCCGTGATTGACCTCCAGGGGTCGGTCGATTCAGGGCGCTGGAAGAACACAATCAGCCACAGCACATACGGCGAATGGATTGATGACGTGGTGAACCTTGATGCGTTCGTGAACTCGCTCGCGGTTGCGCTTTACAACACGATTGCCAACAGCACCAGCAAGGTGCCTCAGACGCCTGCGGGACAGGCGCTCTTGATTGCATCCGCCAAGGCCGTTTGTGAGCAATTTATTGATAACTGTTACTTGGGCGCGCGCACTTACACCGATCCGGATACAGCCGAGGAAAAGACAACGCGCGGTTATGAAATCCTCACCAAGCCCGAGGACATTTTGACGATCACGGACAGCGAGCGAAACAACCGCTCTGCCGCGCCGATGCGTGTACGCATTTACCGCGCGGGCGCTATCCATGCCGTGGATGTTACGGTTGACGTTTACTAATGAGGCAAACAAATGGCAATAACTCGTGCCTTTACCATTGAAAACACCGTAATCACGGTTAACGGGCGCATCATCTCGGACTGGGGCGGCGCTGATCCTGCGTATCAGGATGAACCCATCGACCCCAAGCGCGTGTTAATGCGCGGCTTAGGCGGCAATGCGACCGTTTTGGAGCGCTCGAACCCCGGTCGCCGCGTTACCCTCAATTTAAAGCCCGGCTCGGCGGATTCCTCTTTCTTGCAAGGACTGTATAACTCTGGCACGGTTATCACGCTGACACAGACTCAGGTCGGCGCGATTGACGGCGCCATCGGTACAGAGGGCGTTATGACTCAGGAGCAGACAAAGACCCGTGCGGGTGCGTCCACGATCTCCGATGACGTTTTCGTTTTTGAGTTCAATAAGTGGGAATCCTCGCGCGGGGGTGAACTCTGATGGCCTACACCAAGAGTTTCACGGTTGACGGGCAGACCTTCAGCGCGGCTCAGGCCTCAGCCGTCCGACAGGATGAATTGCTCGGCGTCATTTCCCTCAAGCTCTACACGGCTTTTCAGGTCGCGGCCAAGACCGCTATCAGCAATTTCGGCGTGAAGGAATGCGCTTTCATGCTGATGGCTATCCCGCATGGGCAAAAGGAAACGATTGTCGACATCCTGACGGAGAAAGTCTTTTTGCAGGGTACGGAAATCCGCGTATCGGCGAAGGACTTTCAGGGGCGGATGGTCGCCTGGAACACGCTTTTAGCGGAATTGCTCTTGTGGAATCTCTCCGATTTTTTTTCTTACTTGTCCGCAGACCTCAAAGCGAAGGCAGCGGAGAATCAGGGAGCGGACACAAAAGCGCTGTAAATTGGTACTTGATGACGCCCTGCGTTGGCATCGAAGGGATAGCGCCGCCCCTATGCCGCTGGAATGAGCTGACGGACGGAACTTATAACCTCGCTGACGTTGAGCGCTTTAATCAGGCACTGGCCGAGTTAGCGCGGGAATACCGCCGCCGACAGGTCGAGTACCAGCGATAAGAAAAAGCCCGCCCGCTTACAGTGTGTGCGGGCTTTTTTGTGGTGACGGTATGGCAGAACACATTACAGATTTTCTGGTCGGCCTCGGGCTTGACACCTCGGATTACCAAAAGGGGATGAAGCGCGCGGACTCTGAAATGAGTTCGTTTAAATCCTCGGTGCTACAGGCGGGCGCGGCTATGGCCTCGGCCTTCAGCCTTAAGGGCGCTATCTTCGGATTCGCAAAGCAGAATCTCGAACTCGATCAGATGGCCAAACTGATTGGGGTATCGCGGGACGGCCTTTACGGCCTCGAACAGGCGGCTCAGGCTTTTGGAGCGGCATCCGGCGAGGCAACCGAGGCGCTTAAGGGCTTAGAGAATATCCGCGCGGGCGTTTTGGTGGGGGACGTTGGGGCACTTGAGGCGCTCGCTAAGGCGCGTATCAATCCCGACAGCATTTTGCACGCCAAGGACGCGGCGGAAGCCTTTTACAACATTGCCAGCCAGCTAAAGGGCATGAGTCAGGATGAAAGGCTCAATGCTGCTAATGCGCTCGGCATCAGTCCCGCCGTTTTGGACTTGATGGTACAGGGCGGACAACAGGCGCGGGCACTGGCTGAACAGTTTGTGAAGGATCGGCGGCACACCGAAGAAATGGCCGATACCGCGCGGGACTTTCAGGCGGCATGGGTCGGCGTGCAAAACGCCATAGCGGGCGCGCTTGACCCGCTTTCCGAAGCGCTCACGGGGGACGCGGCGGCGTTTTTAAACTGGCTCAAAGATGTTACGGGCGAGGGCACGGCCTTCAGAGACGTAATGAAAACGCTGGCAGACAACACGTGGCTCGTCTGGGGCACGCTCGGGACTCTGACGGCTATGCCGCTTATCAGCTTTTTGACTAAGGCGGCAACGGCTGTAAGGGCACTGGGTGTGGCGCTCGCCTTTGTGTCCCGTGCTAATCCTTGGCTTTTAGCGCTAGGGGCGGTGGTCGGTGCCAGTGGCGCAATCGCGGACTGGGCGGCGGGGGTCGGCAAGGATAATCAAAACGACCTTGAAAACGGCGTTGACAATTTCGCGGATGACGGCGCGAGCGCATACGGGGATGAAGGCGGAGCGGCTGACATTATCGCCGAGGCTAAGGCGAATTTGGCGCGGGAAAAGGCTAGAGGCAGCAAGGCATCCGGTGCGGCTTTTGCTGCGCCCGCGAAACCGCTTTTAGAGGCGGCTAAGGCTGAATCCCTTACCCTGACTAGGGAACCCATCGAAACAACGCTTTTAGAGGCCAAAGAATCACGTGAAAAGGCAAAGGCCGATCGGGAGAAAGCACCCGCGCCCCGGCATGAGGCAAATAAGCCCGGTTTGTTACAAATCAACTTGAATTTGGACGGCGAAGTCTTGGAACGCCGCGTGGTTGATATCCTTCAGGATACCTTCGGAGGTATCCGGGCGGCTGGTGAAGTCACCACGGCGAGGTAACACATGGCAGACATTATTTTTAAAGCCAACGTCAACGGACAGGTCGCGAACTACTCTTTTGACGCCGTAGTCGAGGAAACGGTCGAGTTTGAAACTGAGTTTACGGGCTACCCGCTCGAAAACGGTGTGACTATCAACGACCACCGGATCATTAAGCCAGCGCGCTACACAGTCCGTGGCATTACCTCAAATACCCCGCTGAAAGTCTCGGTAACGGATTTTGCGGGCGGCCTTGTCTCTAACCTTTCAGACAATCCGCTCATTGGCGCGGTCACGGGCATCAGCGCCGGATACCTTGCCGGATCATCCGATTCGCGCACGGCGGCGGCTATGCAAACCTTTATCGACATCATGGAGGGCGCAGAGCCGTTTGACGTAGACACCGGGGAAATTCAACTGAAAAATATGTGCATAACGCACATTACCCGCACCCGTAACCCTGAGACCGAAAATGCCCTTGAGGTTGTTTTGGACTTACAGGAAATGATCCTGTTGGATCGCATTAACCCGGATAACGGCCAGCCGTCCCATAAGAACCTGAGACCGGATTCGGTCGAACAGGCTGCGTGCGCTCGGGACAAGATACGCGGTCTTGTGACTCAGGCCGAAGACACGGCGGGCAAGTGGGCTTCAGAGGCAAAAGAGGTAATCAGCGGCGTAACCGGAAAGATTGATTCGGCCATTGCGGGGGTGCTATGAAAATTTTGCCTTTGATGGGCGGCGCGGAATACGCGCATCAGGAATTTAGTTTCCTGTTTGGAACGCGGGAAATTCTCTTCCGGCTTGACTGGATGCCCTACATTGATAATCCGGCGTGGAATCTGAACATTAGCGAGGATGGGGCGGAGATTATCAACGGCCTTTTGTTGCGCGGCGGTTGCGATCTGCTTTCACCGTATCAGCTCGGCTTAGGCCGCCTTATCCTCACCGGGGACGACCCGACCTTGGATAACCTCGGGATCAATAACGCTCTAGTGTGGGTTGCGCCGAATGAGGAAATTTGAAATTACGTATGACGGCAAGCCCTATATCAAAGCGCCGAGAGACAAATTCGACAGGCAAATGCGCGTGACGTTTACGGCGAGTGCCTGCTATTCGGAGCATACGGCGCTACTGGACTTGGCGATTTACAACGTTACAGGAACGCCCGCTTTCAAGCACGGCGCGCCAATCATCCTCAGCGCCGGATATACGGACGAATACTCAGAGATTTTTTCGGGCACGGTTACGACCGTTCTAAAGGAACGCAACGGGGCGGACGTAATAACGCGCCTTTTGTGTAGGGCAGGGCCGGTAAGGGGTGAAGACCGCCCCAAGGTCGCTAAGTCCTTCGGGCGCAACACACAATGCGCCGACCTGATTAACTATCTTGCCGGGCAATGGGGTAAGCGCGTTGTCTGGCAAACGGCGCAATTTTCAGACGCCCAGCCATTGATTCGCGGGTACGTTCTGAACGGGGACGTCTGCGACATGCTCGACAACCTAGCGCAACAGTTCGCTTTCAAGTGGGTGGCCGATGATGATGCGGTTTATATCGACCGCCCCGACTACAAATTGGAGGGCACGCCGCGTGAGGTTTCTATGCTTACAGGGCTTATCGGACTACCCGAGGCCACAGCGGACAACACTGGCGTTTTTGCCGACATAACGATGAAGCTAAGCCCGCGCATCCGGTTAAGCAGCGTTATTGAGCTTAAAAGCCAGTACGCCTCTTTCAACACCGGAAATATGTACTTTGTCGAGCCTCAGCATAAGGGCAATTTGAACGGGCGCTATAAGGTAGTCGAACTCAGGCATGAGGGGGACAGCTGGGGCGATAAATGGCAAACGCGGATCAAAGGGCAAAACCTTGAGGGGCTGAAATGAGCCGAAATCAGAACGTAGCGCCGTTGTTCGGCGTGTTTCGGGAAATCCTGACGGATTACATGAAGAACGTGTACACCTGCATTCCGGCGCACGTGAAGACGTTTGATCCGGCTACACAGCTCGCACAAATTGAGCTGGGCATTAAGCGCGTGGATATTGACGGGTCGAGCGTAGCGCCGCCCCCGATCATTGATTGCCCGGTGCTCATGATCGGCGACCAATTCATGCTCGAAACACAGATAGACCCAGAGGCCGAGGGAATGGCCTTTTTCTCCCAGCGGTGCATAGATGGCTGGGTGAATACGGGCGGCGTAGCTGAAAACCCGCTAACCCGCTTTTTCGATATGCAGGACGCCTTTTTTATCGCGGGTTTTCGTCCTATGCCCAAGGCGATTCCGGATTTTCAGAACAACGGGATGCGCCTACGCAACCGCAAGGGCGACCAGTGGGTGTGGCTCAAAAATGACGGCTCAATTTTCATTGAGAACGGCAAGGGTCACATACGCATGGATGCAGGCGGCACGGTAACTATCAACGGGGTAAAAATCGACACGGCCTCTAACGTCACCAGCCCGGCAACGATTACGGGCAACACGGACGTGGTGGCGGCTGGCATCAGCGGCAAGGGACACACCCACGGCGGTGTTCAGGGCGGTTCATCCTCCACCGGAAAGCCTCAGTAACAGGGGAAATAGAAAATGCGAGTCAGAAAGCTGGACGAAGAAACGGGCGATATTGTCACGAACGGCGACATCTGGAAACGGGACGCCGAGGCCATCGCTCAGAACATAAAAACACGGCTGAAACTCTTTCTAGGGGAGTATTTCAGGGACATAACCGAGGGCGTGCCTTGGTTTGAGCGCGAAGACGGCACAGCAGGCATTCTCGTCAAAGGCGTTTCACAGGCCGAGGTGGAAAGCAATTTGCGCAACCGGATTTTGCGAACGGACGGGGTTATCAAAATCCTGACGTTCGGCACGGCATACGCGCAACAGGAACGCAGATTCGTGGTTGAAGCTAGTGTACTCACCGAGTATGGGGAGGCTTCAATCATCTATGGCACAACTGTCTGACACCGGGTATAAGACAAAGACCCAAAACGAATATTTCGCCGAGGAGCAGGCGTTTTATGAGGCCATCGACCCCGACTGGCCTTTAGACCCATCAAGCCCTGACGGCCTGAAATGCGCTCATGATGCCGAGGTTTTTACGGCCTTGGATCAAAAGATCAAACAGGCCTATGACGCCCGCGACCCTAACAAGGCAACCGGAAAAGATTTGGACGTGTTGCGCGCCCTTACCGGGGCACGGCGGAGCCTCGGGACGCCTACCACCGTTACCCTTACCTTATCCGGTGTGCCCGGAACGGTTATACCGCGCGGTTCTAAGGCCAAAAACACGCGCGGCAACGAGTTTGCGACCGATGAAGCAGTTACCCTACACGATGACGGCATAGCAAAGGTTAAAGCGCATTGCACGCAAAACGGCGCGGTTGAAATCGGGCTTGATGAAATTACACAGATCGTGGACGTTATCGGCGGCTGGCAAAAGGTCACAAACCCGGCGGCGGGCGAAACGGGCACGGACAGAGACAGCGACAGCGTTTTCCGGCTGAAAAGCGCCCGCGCAGTTGCGCGTCAGGGCACGGGACAGAAAGACAGCTTGTATGGCTCTATCTATGACGTGGACGGGGTGCGCAAGGTGCGCATTTACGAAAACAAAACGGGGTCGGACGGCTATAACGAGGTTTCTAACCCTTACAGCCTGCCTGCGCATTCGATAGCCATCATGGTGGACGGCGGCGAGGATGAAGCGGTCGCCCGCGCTATCTATGACAAACTCGCGCCCGGCTGTTACCTTCACGGCGCAGGGAACGTGGTTAATAAGCGCGTTTACTCTTTGCTGTATCCGGCCAGCTACGATGACGTAACATTTTCACGCCCGGTGGACGTGCAATTAAAGATCACTGTCAAAGTTGCCGACCCCCAGGGCACGTGCCCTGCGGTTGAGGATCTACAGCACGAAATCCGCCAAGCCTTCATTGACTTTTATGAAGGCGACCTGATCCCGGACGGGATCGGTTTTTTAACCACGGGGTTCGACATCGGGGACACTGTGCCCTATTCCCGCCTTTTCACTCCGCCCAACAAGGTGCTCGGCAAATACGCCGGTTCGTATGTGACTGAATTAAAGGTGAACGGCGGGACGGCTGATGTTGCCTGCGCCTTCAATCAGCTGCCTCGGTTCTTGCGGGCAAACATTACGGTGGAGATTCCCTAAATGGCCGCCGATGAAGTTTTAAAGCTACCCGACCGCATTTACTCTCAATACAGGGACAAGCCAAAGACCGTGGAATGGCTCGACATTACGCGGAAAATTGGGCATCAGCTGGTGAAGGCTGCGGACGATGTGAGGGACAGCCTCGACCTTGATAAAGCAACAGGCGAAAGTCTCAAGATAATCAGCCGGATTCTCGTAATCGACACGGTTTACAGAGACCAGCTCAACGGCGCGGCTATCTTCGCTAAGCCTGACGGCACACAGTTCAACACGGACGACCCGATGTTTGCGGAGTGGAGTTCACGCACCAAGGGCGAACTCAACGATGAAATTTTGCGGATTCTCTGCAAAGCGAAGATTGAGAAAAACAACCTTGAGCCGACCGCAGAAAGTCTCTTAGCGGCCTTTCAGCGCTTGTTCCCGACCGCGAATATGTTCCGCGTCATTAACCATCATGACATGAGTTTTTCGGCGGAATACGCGGGACGGTTCACGCCCGTTGAGTCGTACTTGCTGAGCGTTACGGACTTTATCCCCAGTCCGCAGGGAGTCCGTTTCCGAGGCTTCCTTTTCAAGTACCTAGCCATTGAATTTTTAGCCGATGACGACTGGATTTTCGGTGATGAAGATTTGGAATTTCAAGAGGTCACGATATGACGTTTTATTTGGATAACCGCTACCCAGACCGCGTGAACAAGCGCACGGCACAGTACCCGCGCGGGAGCTTCAAAAACCGTAGCGCACCGGATCAGGTGGACGGCACGTACCTTGAGCAGGACTGGAAGAACGACGAACGCGGCTTTTTCGAGAAGATTATCAACGAGGCCGGAATCATCCCGAACGGCAAGATTGATAACGGCGAAGAATGCCAGTTGTATGACGGCCTTATGAGCCTGATTCAGGGTCGAATCCAAACAAGCACCACGACCCTATGGGCTATGGCCGGGGGTACGTCCGATGCGATTACGGCGCAATTTGATCGGGAAGTCCCGCTGAAAAACGGCGTGCAAATCTACGTGCGCATGGCTTACGCGAATCAGACCCAGGCGCCGACCCTGCGCGTTAACAACGGCGTAGCCAAGACGATTGTTAAGGGCGCAAACAATCCTCTCATGGTCGGGGACATTCAGGGCGCGGGCTTTATTGCCCACCTCATGTTCGATGAACGTTTCGACCGCTGGATGATGCTTAACGCGGCCTACGGTGTGTCTCAGCCGCAATTCATTCCCGTTGGCACGATTGCTTACTTCGGGCGCAAGGGAAGCATTTCCGGATGGCTGGCGCTTGATGGCGGCGTTTATTACAAGTCGGACTATCAAGCCCTTGTCAGTGAATGCCCCGAGCTGTGCCGCTCTTACGACTCTAGCCGCTTCCGCCTGCCGGATACGCGAAATTACTTTATCCGGTCGTCTTGGTCTCGCGGGATCGGCGATACGCAGGGCGATTGTCAGCGCCGGATACATGGGCAATTCAACGTGGTTGACAGAGGTTTTAAAGACGCCAACGGCGCTTTCAAAATCATTCAGGAATGGAGCTCAAACATTCGCCACGGCAACGGCGATAACTGGGTTTCACGGCTTGATTTTGACTCGGATCGCGTTGTGTCTAGCGGAAGTGAAGTAAGACCAGTAAACATGAGCTTCCCGCTGTACGTGAAGTATTAAGAGGGCACCATGAGCATCATTCTTAACAAACTGGAAACGAGCGGGAAGCGCTGGGGCGCGCCGTCCGCAAAGTATCCGCAGGGCACGTTTATTAACGGCTCGGGCAAGGGTATGCGGGACGGCTCTTACGCTCATGCGGACTGGGCAAACGACCTTTTCGGCGCTATCGGCGCAATCCTGAGCGCGGGCGGGCAAACCCCGAACGGCAAGGTGGAGACCGCCGAGGATTCACAGGTTTTAACGGCTATCAGCGAGATTATCAGGCAGGCCGTTGAGACAATGAGCGGCATTCCGACCGCTGTAGCCTCGGGCACGGTTAACGCCATTACCGCGACCTTCACAAAGAAAGTAACCCTCACAAACGGTTTTAAAGTCTTTGTCCGTAGCCTCGGCAAGAACACCAGCGGGGACGTTACCTTTCAGCCTACAGGCCTTGCCGTCAAGCCCGTTTTGAAAAAGGACGGGAAGAAACTCAGCGTGGGGGATATCACGGGCGCTGGGTTTTGGCTTGATCTGCTTTATGACGATGCCTTTGGCGCTTGGATTCTTCAGAACGCCGCGAGCGGCTCGGGCTATTCCTACCGCTATTACGGCGAGGACTTGACGGGCAATGCTGAGATTGCGGTCGCTGACTTGCACCCCTCAGATAACCCGCTTATCGGGGATCACGTAGTCGACCGCCTCGGGCGCTTGTTTGAGATCACGGCCATGAATGCCGCAACAACGGCGGTAACAGTCGGCGAACAGCTCTCTAACTGGCACGGTGAAACGCCGGATATCTCACTCATTGTGCAGATGGGGGAGCCGGGCACAGCGGCGAGCGTTGAAAAATCCGGGACGATTGAAGCGCCGACCTTTACCTTCACGATTCCGAAGGGCGATAAGGGGGACAGAGGCGAAGGCTTAAATCCCCAAGGCGCATACAAAACGCTTGAGGAATTGAAGGCGGCGCATCCGACAAGCACGGACGGGGCGGCGTATCTGGTCGGCGACCGCGTGTACGCATGGAGCGCAACGGCCAACGACTACATTGACGCAGGAACGATAAAAGGGGAAAAAGGCGATACTGGGGCATCTTTTAACGAAGTGCCCTTAGACCCCGATCCCGAGTTGTACTTCTTAAAGATTTATGGCGAAACGCACGGGGATGTTATCGGGGACCTCGTCGTTCAAGAAGTGCCGTTTGACCCCGATCCCGTCGATGTTCTCGACAAAGTGCTAAAGGAGTAAGCCGCTATGGCTGATACGAAAACTCAATCTCAACAAATGGAAGCCCTTGCGATCCGCGTGGGTACCGAAATCAAGAAGGTCTATTCTCAAGTCGGCACCCTCACTAACCTGAAGACGACCGACAAGACGGCTATTGTTGCGGCCATCAACGAAACGGTGGACTCTATCTCTGCCGCTCAGACGACGTTGAACGACTACGCGAAGCGCCTGTCTGCTGTGGAAACGAAGGCGTCTACGAACGCTTCCGATGTCTCCGCGGCTAAGGGCAATATTACGACCCTGCAGACGAGCCTCGGCACGCTTCAGACCGAGTTGAAGTCGTTGAAGGATAAAGTGGCGTCGGCGTCGAACATCGACGATATGAAAGCTGGTACGACTACGACGTACTCTTCGAGCAAGATCGAATCTGACATCACCGCGGCTAAGCAGGCAGTGAAGAATGATCTTCTTGGGGGAGCCGGAGCTGCGTACGACACGCTGAAGGAACTCGCCGATCTCATCACGTCTAACAAGACCGCTATTGACGCCTTGAAGGAAGTGGCCGCCGGGCACGTGAAGTACGACGCCGCTCAAACCTTGACGGATGTGCAGAAGAAGCAAGCCCGAGACAACATCGGTGCGGGTGCCGCGACTGACGTGACTTCTCATGGTACTCGTCTGACGGCGGTCGAAAAGAAGGCTACGGACAACGCAACGGCCATCACGAACCTCAAGAACGCTGTCGGCGACACGACGGTCGACCTTGTGGCGAAGTTTGAAGCGGCGTTGACTGCGACTGAATAAGGCGCAACCAGAATTTTTGGAGCAAGCCAATGGCAGAAAAACCTTACCCATCTCCCGCTAATACGTCTGAGCAGCTTCAGAATCTTTGCTGGCGGCTTGCTGTCGAGATGCGGGCGATTTACAACACCGTCAAGACGAAGATGACAAAGGCTGAAGCCGACAAAGCCTACCTTGGCAAGACGGCCAAGGCAGAAAGCGCAAAGACGGCTGATATGGCCAAGGCTGTTGCTTGGACAGGCGTTACCGGCAGACCGACGATCCCCTCGAAAACGTCTCAGCTCACAAACGACTCGGGGTTTGTCACGACGGCTGCGACTAACGGGCTTATTCCTAAAAGCGGGAATGCCGGGACGCTGACGACCTCGGAAACGATTGCGGCGGCAAGCAAGGTTAACGACACGTCTGCACGCTCAATGAATCTTGCCTCGGGAGGTTCGCTGACGGTTGCGAACGGCTCGGCGAACATGGCTTGGATTACGGTCGTTGCGCTTAACGGCTCGGCAACCATCACGCTCGGGAGCGCTTGGGCGTGGAGCGGGTCTAGTCCTACGCTAGCGAAGGGCTTAGTAACCCTTGCATGGTACGGTACGTTCGGGGTGGCAAACTTTCAGAAATTCGGAGAGTAAGGGATGCAGGTCTTTTACACATACAACGGCACGGACTACCACAGCGAGTGGGAAGTCCGTATGGCGATTCAAAAGAATGAGAACAAGCGTCTCGGTGAGGTTGAGGGCAAGCCGAGCGAGTTTTGGCCGAAAAACGGCGTGGCCTACACCGAGCGGCCTGACCCCGAACCTACGCTGGATGATCTGAAAGCGGCGAAGAAAACGGAGCTTGAGGCGGGCTATTTGCTGTGGCGTAATGAGGCCGGATACTTCACCAGCTCGATGGGCTTTAGGGCTAACGGCAACAGCCGCGCCATGATGGATATTGTGGGACTTGACCGCATGGCGGACAAACAGCCGAAGGCAGCGATTACGTTCAGGGATTACGACAACAAGTATCAGCAGTTAACCGCTGAACAGGTGCACATTCTCGCGGATGAAATCACGGCGGCGGCGAATGACGGGTATCGGCAAAAATGGGAGTATGAAAAGGCGATCAATGAGGCCGCCGACAAGAACGCCATTAAGGGCATGAAGATTGAATTTAAGCCCGCCGATTACAGCGCTCAGGCTGAGGCGTAATCATGTGGGCTTATTTAAAGCAGGTTCTAATAGGGTTGGATCAGCTTTTGAACACACTAATGGGCGGCTGGGCTGATGAAACACTTTCTAGCCGGGCATGGCGGCATTACGTCAAGGGAGATTACAAGTGGCCGAAAGTGTTGATCGACGGGATTTTGTTCTTTGACAAAGATCACTGCCAGCGCTCTTACGAGAGTGAAATCAAGCGCGGTCAGTTGAAACCAGAGATGCGAGGAAATGTATGCTGAATAAAGAGTTGCTTAGGGGGTCTTCTAAGCAAGAACAGATGAAGGTGGAGATTACTATTGGATTTATCGACGCCGAAGGCGGTGATGTTTTGTTAAGTGGGTACACCCGGGATGGGGAATACCCCCTTGGTAAAGCATCCCCCCTGCCATATTGGGGTACGCCAAACCACACCCTCAAGACTTTTATGTATGACTTTAATGGTTACTACACGACCTTTGAGGCGGTCGAAGGGGTTACAGTACATGTTGAGGGGTATCCCACAACCTTAGTAAGTCCTGCCCAGGTTGACGGAGACCCCTACAATTTATCGGGTAGCGAAGGCGAAACCCAATATCTAACTTTTCCCCCCCCCCCGACGGTTATTTGGATCCAGAAACACTCAAACCGATCTAGGAATAGAGTACTACGTAGAGGAAGCTCCTTGGGAGGCTCAAGATGCTGAACAAGGAGCTTCTGATGGCAGGGCAGCAAGAAGTCGGGCCTCTGACAGAAAACAATTTAATTGTTCAGCCATCCGAAGGGAATGGACACTGCTACGCAACGGATGCCCTTGGGAAGGAATTTACTATATATGTGAACGAGGGAGACCAAATGTTCTCTGTGACCTTCCCTGTAACGATCCTGTACAATCTGAAGTGGACGCCCAAAGTCGAAGCAATAAGCAATGCATCGCTCAAAATCATGGAAACACCTGGGGCTCCTCCTGGCTATGGCGACGCGGTAGTAACTCCTATCGACCTATCCAAGCCTGCAATAATAGACATTCACACCGACTATTAACCTCTCGCATGGGGGATTCCCATGCTGAATAAAGCCATTCTCGGTAGCCGCCCCACGTTCCGCATTACCGTTTCAGCCGGATCAGGCGGCACGGCCTCGGTTAACAAGCAATACGCCGCCGAAGGTGAAACGGTAACAATCAGCATCAGCGCTTATTCAAACTACGTTATCAGCTCTGTTTCAGTGCCTGGTGCGACTGTTTCGGGAAGCGGATACACGCGAACATTCGTGATGCCGTCAAAGGCCGTTACGGTGTCTGTTTCTTTCAGCTACGTAGCACCGAGTTATTCAATCAGCATAAGCGCTGGCACAGGCGGGACGGCCAGCCTAAGCACCTACAGCGCAACGGCTGGCTCGCGCGTTTACATTTATGTGAGTCCGTCCACAGGGTATGAGGTTGCCAGCGTATCAGCCAGCGGCGCGAGCGTATCAGGCTCAGGGACTACCTACTATTTCACGATGCCTAGCAGATCGGTAAGCGTGAACGTGAGTTTTCAACCGTACGCAACTCATACAGGAACTGTAGTGAAACGTTTTGACGCGTTTAGGATTCAGCTTGTGGCAGAGATTGGTAGCCCCGATTTGACAAGGTTATTTACACGCTCGGATTCTCCAAACAAGGTTTATTGTGTATTTACAGATGCCGGCAATACCCCCGAGAAAGTGAAAGTTACAAGACTAGATTCCGGGTTATCTGTTTTATGCACGATAGTTGAATCGGAAAGAGTATTATCCGGTTTTTCGGGCTCTGCTTTTTTCACAGAAAACGATGACGGCAAAACAATAAGGTTTTCGGTTCAAAAGATTTAAACCACTACAATTACCCTGTCATTCATGTGTTTGGCGACACATGAATAGTAGGGTAATGATTTTCTATAAAGGGCAGGCGGCGTAGCGTTTTTAAGCCATATTTTTCGCGCTACGCCGTCCGTTTTTTCAGTGTCCCTGTTTCAACAGCAATTCGGCAAGACGACCACAGGCGGCTGCCTGTTTTGCGGCCTCTTTGTTTCCGTGGCTCGCGGCCATCTCATAGTAGGTTTGCGCGTTGAAATACAGCCGGGAACTCCCGAGTAAGCGCGCTTCATTCATGAGCGTGTTTCCCATGCGCAACTGGGCGGGTACGCTCCCGGCATTCGCGGCGCGGATCATGAAAGCGCGGGCATCATTACGCCCCATTTCGGTGCGTGCATTCCGTTCTAAGCGCACGGCGTAGGCATACAAGGCGGGCGGGTATTCTTTCTCCACGGCGTTTTTAAAGTGCGCTTCCGCCTGTTTTTTCTGTCCCTGTTTTAATAGCTGCTGATACGCTTTCCATTCGGCGGCTGGGTCTGTTGCGTCTAATGCCTTTTGCTCGGCCACAGCGCGCTTTTCAGCGGTTTTTATGGCGGTTATCTCGCGGTACTCAGAGGATAGGCTGAAAACGTGCTTTAAAAGCGGCCTACAGGCGTTTTCAGAGGGACGCCCGGCAAGATACCAAACGCCCCAGCCAGCCGCCGATTTCTTCACGCCTAAGCCGCAAGAAAGGGGAGCTAAGGCGTACCAGCTCACGGCGTGCCCGTTATCGTCCGTGCCTGACTGATAAAGCACGGCATGGCCGTCTAATGCGTACCTATCTAGGTCGGTGTCGGCATAGTTAAAAAATCCGCCGCTTTCCAATTTCTGTTTCAGCTCATACGCGAGACGTTTTGCCCAAACGTGCTGAGGGTCGAACGGGTCGGCGGGCTGATAAGTGAGGTCGTAAGGGACAGCTGGCGCGTTAGATACGGCGCACCCGGCTAAAAGGGCGCAAAGCCCGAGGGAAATAGCGGTGGTTTTCATGCTGAAACCTCGTTTTGATCGTTTACCAGAGAAAGACAGAAATCTGCCCAAGCCGTCATGAGTTCGCGCCGCCTGAGCATATAAGTACCGCGCTCGTAAGCACCATTAAAGCGCCGATCTATTTTGTGATGCAAACACAGCTCGGCGACCTCAGCGGAGAAGCGCTGGTCGTTGCCGTATTCGTCAGAGGTTGCCCAAGTACGGAAACAGGCGCGTGCTATACCGTGTTGCGTTGGCCTGACTTGCTGGCCTAGCTTTTTACTCTGCTCTTCGTCATAGAACGGTTTGCCCATGAACTCGTTTAGGCGGCGCAACAGGGCGCTGAAAACGGTGTTTGTGAGTACCCGACCGCGCGGCGCTACGAACAATGTTATTTCGCCCGCATCCGGCTCGGCCTTCCATGCTTTTAGCATGGTGACAACACGGGGCGCGAGCGGAACAACCAAATTTCCATTGCCCTGCACCTTCAGATCGGTTGCCGGAACATTCCACACGCCGTTTTCGAGGTCGAAATCTTCCCAGCGGGCGTGCCTTGCGGTATCCGAGCGGGTAGCCGTCAGGATCGAAAAGAGAAAGCACCGCGCGCCGTGCGAATCCATGCCCGCAAGCGCGGCGCAAAACTCAGGGATACGCCTTAACGGGATTGCCCCGTGGTTGCGCTTTATCGGCTTATTACGCGGCAACAGATAGCGCAATTCCCCCGTGGTATCGGCGGGGTTATCGCCGACCGCCCAGCCTCGTGCTTTAGCCCAGTTAAACACGCTTTTGACGATGCGCACGGTTCTGTTCATAGTCTCGAACCGATCCCACAGGCTGGTGGCAAGTTGCGCAACGTGTTCGCACTTAAGCCCGGTTATCGGTACGTGACCGAAGGCTTCGTTGGCGTAGCTCAGGCGGCGGCGTGCTACGAACTGAGCATGGCTGCCGTCATCGAAGTTATGCACCTCTAAGCACCATTCGAGGTACGCATCAGCGACTTGCGCGAACGTGCGCACCTTTTCGCGCGGCCTATCCTCGGGCGAACGCATCCGGGCGATTTCTGCCAGAAATTCATCATCGTTCATTGAGCGCAGACGGGACGCGAACGCACGGGCGGATGACAAAGAGACGTCCCGCCGTCCGATGGAGATTTCCCTGCGCTGTCCGCGCACCGTCCGGCGATAAATCCACAGCCGCGCACCGTTGGGCATGACGCGGTAATAAAGCCCGGTGCAGGATGAATCGAAGAAACGCCCCGGATTCTCCAATGAGTCTATAAACCGCTGAGATAATTTTTCAGCCATGAGCACACCTCGTTTTCTAGGGGTGGGGGAACTTTTGATCCGGAACGGGCGGGGGAACTGGCGATGTTCCCCCGCGAAAATCAGGCGGTCGATGGGGCACGTGCCCCGGATGTTCCCCCCTTCTTTTTTGCAGGGATAGAAAAATGCTTGCAACGGTTTTATAGCCGCCGTTTACGCCGAAAGGCAAATAAAACGAGGGTTGGCGTTGGTGTCTTGGAATGGCTTGTGAAGGGTTGCAGAGGGTGTGTGTTGTGAAAATGGTGGAGGTGGCGGGAATTGAACCCGCGTCCGAAGCAATTTTTCCGCCGAATCTACATGTTTAGCCCGGAAATTTAAGTCTTACTGACAACCCTGCCTTCGGGCGGGCCGGTCATCAGCCAGTCGCTTGATCTCGACCAATGCGTCGCGACACCGCATCAGTCCAGTCCCTGTGAATGACGATGCTGCCGGTTTTACCCGACCCGGACCAGAGACCATCCGGTGCATCGCCCGCGGCCCTTAGGCGGCGAGAGCGAAACGCTCGTTGTTGGCGTTTATTTGTGTCTAGCTGTTTTACGAGGTGACTAGACCTCGACATGCATCGTGCAGCGTCCTATACCCCGTCGAAACCGGAACACCCCCACACGCTGGATCGTGCATATTAAAGGAAGCCGGCGGACTTTGCGCGCTTTTTTGGTAAAAACTGTTGCTGCCGCAAAGGTGCGCACCAAAAAGCAACAAAGCACCAATCAGGTGCATTATGATCATTCTTTGTGCATGGCGAGCGTGCCGGCGCCGCAAAAAGGTGCAAAAAACGCGAATTTCATTTTGGCACGGTTTTTGCTTTATTTCGGACAACACGAAGCGGGTGAGCTTATTTCGGGCCCGGCCGCGACAGATAACGTAAAACACTTCCCTTTGATTCGAGGAGAAAGAATATGACGTCCCCCTCTGACGTTTTGCAGATGGTCAAAGACAACGATGTTAAGTTTGTCGATTACCGCCTGACCGATACCCGCGGCCGTGAACAGCACGTTTCCGTTCCCGCTCATCAGCTCACGGAAGAAACCTTCGAAGACGGTCAGCCCTTTGACGGCTCCTCGATGGCCGGCTGGCGAGGCATTGAAGCCAGCGACATGATCCTGATGCCCGACCCCAACACGGCTCATATGGATCCGTTCCGCGAACAGAACACGCTGATTCTGACCTGCGACGTCGCCGAACCCGACACCGGCAAGGGCTATGCCCGCGATCCTCGCTCTCTCGCAAAGCGCGCCGAAGCGTATCTGAAGTCCACCGGGATCGGTGATCAGGCTTTCTTCGGTCCGGAACCTGAATTCTTCATTTTCGACAGCGTCACCTGGAGCACCGACCCGGATCACACGTTCTTTAAGATCGGCTCGGAAGAAGCCCCCTGGTCCACGAAGATCGAATTTGAAGGCGGCAACCTCGGCCACCGCGCTCCCTTTAAGGGCGGCTACTTCCCGGTTCCGCCGGTTGATTCCCTCACCGACATCCGTGCCGAAATGGTGACGCTTCTGGAGCAGCAGGGCGTGCCCTGTGAAATCCACCACCACGAAGTGGGTGCTGCGGGTCAGTGCGAAATTGGTACTCGCTTCTCCACGCTCGTGCAGCGCGCCGACTGGCTGCAGATCATGAAGTACACGATCTGGAACGTGGCGGCTGCCTACGGTAAGACCGCGACCTTCATGCCCAAGCCCATGAGTTGCGACAACGGCTCGGGCATGCACGTGCACCAGTCCATCTGGAAGAACGGTGAAAACCTCTTTGCCGGCAACGGCTACGCCGGTCTTTCCGAGCTCGCCCTGCACTACATCGGCGGCATCATCAAGCACGCCCGTGCCTTAAACGCCCTCACCAACCCGACCACGAACTCCTACAAGCGTCTGGTCCCGGGCTTTGAAGCCCCGGTGAAGCTTGCGTACTCGGCCTGCAACCGCTCGGCCTCGTTGCGTATCCCGCACGTCTCGAGCGCCAAGGCCCGCCGCGTGGAAGTGCGCTTTCCGGACCCCATGGCCAACCCCTACCTCGCCTTCTCCGCGATGCTGATGGCTGGCCTTGACGGTATTCAGAACAAGATCAATCCGGGGGATCCGGCCGACAAGAACCTCTACGATCTGCCGCCCGAAGAAAACGCGAAGATCCCGACGGTTTGCTCGAGCCTGGACATGGCCCTTGACTACCTCGACCGCGACCGTGAGTTCCTCACCCGCGGCGGCGTTTTCAGCGACGACTTCATCGACAGCTTCATTGCGCTGAAGATGCAGGAAGTCACGCGTTACCGCGCAAGCATCGAACCCTGCGAATTCGATATGTACTACGCCGGCTGATATAGGGCGCTCACGCTGAAAGGACGGTGCCGCGGCAAGGTTTTTCCGCGGCCCGCCTTCGGCAGATGAACGCAAAAAAAGGCGCAGTGGTGACATCAGCCGCTTGCGCCTTTTCTTTCCTCTTTTACGGCATAAAGGCAGAGATTGTGTTGAGAACCAAAGAGCCGTGCGGCACGTTTGACGTGTGGCTTTGTGCAGGCGCCGATCTTTTAGCAACATCAGTTGTGGTGCTGGAAAAAACGGGCGTTGTCGCCTGGTGTAACGCCGCGGCTGAAATGCTTTTCGGTGTCTCGCGCCGCAACCTCACCGGGTCTGGTATCGGCCAGTGGCTGCCCGCGGTGACGCAGTGGCTCTCGCATCTGCCTGCGCAGGGCGACAAGTTTTCGCCCTACGGAGCCGTCGCGGAACTCTGCCGTCCGATGACCGACCCCGAGCCCGTCTACGCAACGCTTTCGCCTTTAGCGGGAAGCGAGGGCTATCGGGTGCTGGAAATCACCGCCGTGCACGACGCCATGCAGCTGGTGCGTGAGGAAGAGCAGGCGGGGATGAACGAGGCTACCAAGGCCCTTTTGCGAAACCTCGCGCACGAAGTGAAAAATCCGCTCGGAGGCATCCGCGGTGCGGCGCAGCTTCTCGACGCCGAGCTTGCCACAAGCGATGAGCGGGAATACACCGCCGTCATCATCAGTGAGGCAGACCGCCTGCAAAGCCTCGTGGACCGGCTGTTGGTGCCCTACCGCAGGGAAAGGCGTGTGGGACCGGTCAATATTCTCGAGGTTCTGGAGCGCGTGAGAAATCTTCTCACCGCGGAATTTCCGGCGGGCCTTGTGATCCGGCGGGATTACGACGTGTCGGCACCGGAAATCACCGGGGACAAAGAGCAGCTCATTCAGATCTTTTTAAATCTGATGCGTAACGCCGTGCAGGCGATGCATACGCTCATTGACGAGGGACGTGCCGAGATCACGCTTAAAACCCGTATTGCCCGGCAGGTGACGATTCAGCGAAAACTTTGGCGCATGGCCTTAAGCGTGGAAGTGATCGATAACGGGCCCGGCATTGATCCGGCGATCCGCGAAAAGATTTTCTACCCGCTCGTAACGGGCAGAGACGGCGGCACGGGGCTGGGGTTGTCGCTTGTGAAAACCTACGTTGATCAGCACGGAGCGGCGATTGACGCGGAAAGCGAACCCGGGCGCACGGACTTCCGGCTGCTTTTTCCGTTAAAAGCCGCCTGAAACAAACGAAAGGAACACCGAGGTCAACTACCCCTGACTGAAGTCAGAGGCTTGGCAACAAGTCTTGGTTGACTAGCCTCAGTCCGTTTTCGGACGGACTCCGTTGGTTGGGAATCCGTTCCGTCGCAAGACGGGACGCAAACAGGCACCGCGGGATGTCGATCCTAGTCCCGCGCTCTGCGGTCTGCGGTTAAAAGCTCTGAGAGGTAGGAGCGGTGCTTCAGACAACAAACCCCTTCCAACATTGGCGAAGGATCACCACCGACCGCAAGGTCGAGCAGACGGAGCCCGTGAGGTATCCGTCAATGGAGAACACTTTGAAAGTTTTTGTGTTGAATATGCGCGGGCAACCGCTCATGCCGTGCTCCCCGCCCAAGGCGCGTAAGCTCCTTCGGGCCGGGAAGGCCGTGCCTGTGCGCCGAACGCCCTTTGTGATTCAACTGACGGTGCCGACGGGCGAAACCAAGCAGCCGATCACCTTGGGTGTGGATGCGGGCTACAAGCACGTCGGCCTGAGCGCAACGACCGCCAAGGAAGAGTTGTTGGCTTCCGAGGTCGAACTGCGGCAGGACGTGACGGGCTTGCTCTCGAATCGCTTGGCACTTCGCCGCGCCCGACGCAACCGCAAGACCCGCTACCGTGCGCCGCGTTTTGA
>OIGD01000272.1_pt1 | contig 68240 bp, 56 predicted proteins | sample 1582211 | NCBI WGS metagenome assembly OIGD01 (sample SAMN04414078, study PRJEB24778) | human gut metagenome | material: faecal | host: Homo sapiens
AGTCTGCCGACCTTTTGAAACGCTCTTCTTTCGAGAACTTTTCATACATCGTTTCGTATAGTTCGTCGGCGGCTTTATCTACGCTGTGCAGATATTCGGGAAGATTAGCTATCGTCCAATCGATTCCTTTATCTTCAAGATACTGTTTTGTAAGCGTTCCGTACTTGCCGTAAACTTGCTTTTCGGGTTTAACGGTTTTCTGATAAACCTTGATTTCCGCCACGGTCAAGCCTTCTCCAGCCTCCGCTTTTTGCACTACTTTTACTTTGTTCATAAGTTCCACCTCCGATTTTCTTTCGTCGTATCAATACGATAGCATACGATCCCGCATTTGTCAAGCTGTTTTCGCAAGAAAAAAAAAGAAAATATTTTATGACTTGAATGTAAAAGTTCGTTTTCTTTATTTTTCGGTTTTAATTAAATGTCATTTTGCCCTCCTTTCCGAGGTCTGCCCTAAAATGAAGGGCAAACCTCATCTGCTGTTATAATAATTGTTCTTCGCCGCGGCTTCGCGCTCTTCTTTCTCTTTTTCTTCCTTCATTTCGCGCTCTATCTCCCGCAAACGGTTTGAATAGGCTTGCGTTTCGGGTAAAAACAAATCGAAAACCGAACCGAAAAAGTTAGAAAGTTCCCTGCCGATTTTATTATCTGACACGGCGATATGGCGTTTAATCGACTTATCGTTGGCTTTTCTCTTTTTCGTCCGATTATACTTATAGGTATTCTCCTGAATATACTTCTCCTTTTTAAGAACGATATTCCCGAGTCGCCTGCGATAATCCCATTCCAGCCTGTCTATCGTCCGGATGTGTTTCAGCCCGAAAAATTCGGAAGCGTTCGTCATTTCCTCTTTGAAAACACCGTCATCTTTCATTCTTTTGGCGTAATATTTCCCCATAATGCTTTTCAGCGCGGTTTCTTTTCGCATAAGTTCTGCCCTGAACGCACTATCGGCGGCGCATACGTCCTCGTCCACCATAGCAACCGCTTCCACAATCCCGTCAATCTCCCGACGATACTCAGCCATATCTTTTTTACCATACTGAAACGAAGCCGTCGACGGAATTTTTTCCGCAAGTTCTTTCATCTTCTTGGTCGCCACGTCGCGGCATAGCGCTTCCGAAAAATCTTTCCGTTTATATAACGCGCTCCTCGCTTCGTCCGAGCGTTTTTTCAAATCGTCGTCTATCGTGTAAGAAGTCAGCCGCTCCACCATATTGTCTATGGCTTTTATCGGAACTTTGCCCTTGCTACGGTATTTATATCCGGCGGCGCGCTTATTTTTCAGCCACGGACGCTTTTCGTAAAACTCGAAATGAAAGTGCAGATGCGACGGTCTGTCCAGATGCAAAGCGCATATCAGATCGACTTCGCGCGGATCCAGCCCCATATCGCGAAAGAACTCGTTGAACGTTTTCCGTATCAGCGCGATACACTTTTCGGGCGTATCTATCTTTCCGGAATTTTCTTCGTCGAACGATACGAACCCGCTCCAGATGTTGCCTTTGTTTTCTTTCAGCCGTCGTTTCATTTCTTTTAATTCATCCTTGCTTATCATTCCGTCGCCGTTGAACACGCCCGTGGATTTTTGCAGATAATCGAGCATCGTAACTTTTTTGGATTCGTTTCCCGTAAGTTTCCCTTCGGTGGTCATATACCTGAGATAATTCGCATCGCCCGTAAAATCGTAATACGCGCGTTTTCCCGCGTGGGCTTTTATTTCTTTTTCGGTAGATCCTTTTTTCAATTTATACGGCGTATATGCCACGTTGAATATTACCGGCGTTTCGGACAAAATTCTCCTCCTTTTCCCTTGTATTTCTGCTCTCGTAAATGAAAGGCGGCTGTGCCGCTTTCCGTAACACAAAATGCGGTGAATACTGCATTTTCTTAACCTGCTTCGGTTTTACCGTATTTTGCTCCGTTTTTGCTTCACGGTTTGCTCCGCTCTTTTTATCACCATGCATTGTTCATTATCTCCTCTTTATGCATCAGAATCCGATACAGGCTGTCGCAATCTTTATAGTCGCTTTTCTCCAGCCCGCAATCCAGTTTCATCCAGTTCACTCCGTCCAGCAAATGCATCCTCGAAGCATATAAATCGTTTTTTATCTGCGGATTTTCCGCCATGAAATCATCGAACGAAACATATTGATTTTTCTTTTCGGTTGCCTTTGAAATCTCTTTATCCGATACCTTTACGCGCGTTGTCGCGCCGCCTTTACTTCCCGAAGATTTTCTTTTCCGGGATAATTCCAGCTTCTTTTTCGCAAACGAAAAATACATATCGACAGGCGGTTTTAACTTCCGTTCCGTCCCGAAAAACATATACTCGCAGATTGCCTTTATATACTGTCCGCTCTCCGCTTCGGTCATCAGTTTGATTGCCTTGTAGTATGTCTCCATAAACATAAAATGCGGCATCTTCTCATTGAATTTTTTAGGTTTTCGTCCGCGTTCTTCTATCCGTTTTACGTCTTTAAGAACGTCCTTGATATTGCTCCAGAAAAAGTTTTCCTTGTCGTCCTGCGGCTCCGGGATTCCTTCGTTTATAAACATAAATTTGCAGATATTTTTCGCCATTCTTCCCGCCGCTTCGTCGGAAAGTCCTTTCAACGACTCGTAATACAAATCGTAAAACGTAAATTGTTTTAATCTTTTTTCTTCCATTTATCCTCCTCGTTTTTTCAATTTTTATGTTATTTTCTCGCCCGTTCACGGCGGACGATACCGATTGTAATTTTTCATTTATCGCTCCTTTGTTAAAAATAAAAAATTGTCGGAACTTCTTTCGACAATCGCATACAAAAAGGAAGTCAGACTTTTATCCGGCTTCCTTTTCATTTCCTATGTAATTGTGTGTTTTAGCAAATTTTAATCTTTTTCTCCGTCGCTGTTCGTTTTCACTTCAAGCGCGGGCTTGTCGCTCGCATTGAGCGGAGAAATTACCGATTGTCCCAACTGACTTTCGATGTCCGTTCTTGCATTTTTTGCTACTTTTCCGCCGCGTTTTGCAATCGTTTTACTTTCTTCAAACGTATCGGGCTGTTCCCGTTTCGATATCGCCGTCGTCGTAACTTCCGCAAGCATATTCAAAACGAGTTCGATATTCGTCATATTGTCGCGCAGGTTTTCCTTTTTCAACCCTTTGAGTTCTTTGTACTCTTTAACGGATAAGCCGCTCCACGCTTTCGTCATTTCGTTCGTTAAAATTGCGTAATCTTTTTCCTGCTCTATTCCGCGTGATTTCCACTCGTCGGTCAGTTCTTTACGCATTTCTATCGTCTGCAAGCGTTGATTGATCCACCCCTCCGTATACCCTTTGGCTCGGTAAAAATCCGCGCCGCGAAGTATCGCCTTTTCGGGATCGGCTATTTCGTCAAGCCGTTCGCTTCCAACCTGTGCCAGCCACATTTTGAACGGCTCCGCTTTCGGCGACGGAATCGACTGCACAAGCCGCAAAACGCCTTTCGTATCAAGACAATCGGTCTCTCGCCTTTTACCGTCGGAAGCCTGCATTTTCAACCCGTGACAATTTGTCACGACTTCACTTCCTTCGTTTTTTAAGCGTTGTTTAAGTTTGCGCCAGTATGCGCCCGGATCTTTACTTGCCGAATCCGCCAGAACGTTGCATACGTCTACGACGGAAAAATACCATTCTTCATCGTCTGCGTTCCATAAAGTCCGCACCTGCTTATTTTCAAACACTTTAATTTTGTTTTGCATTTTAATGTTCCTCCTGACTGCAAAAAAGTTTTACACCTATCAAGCGAATAAAACGCCGAAAATATTCCGGAATATAAAAAATTTTTTAAATTATTTTTTCTTACGGAATTCCGGGTTGGAAAATTCAGGTGTCGGACCGTCTCCGAATATATCCCTAAGTTGTTCTTCTATCGGGCGCGCGTCGGTTTCGTCCGCCACAACGATATTCTGATATTTCCGTCTGTAATCTTTGTAACGTTTCCCGCGCTTTTCCGCTTCTTTCGGTATAAATCGCTCGTTTATAAACTCTCCCGCCGTCATATCGAGCCGCTTGCAGATTTCTTCCGCTTTCTGAAAAATCTTCTCGAAATTCGTTCCCGCGGGCTTCTGCGGAAAAGTTTTCTTACGGCTTTCCACCTCTTCGCAAAGCGCAAGATACAGCCATTGCAGTTCTTCTATCTGTCCGTCGAAAATTTCGTAATACATATAACGGCTGTGATACGGCAACTCGTTCATTCTGTTCCCGAATTCTGTTTGGTCGGTTACCTTATCGAACGGGCGAATTATGAGATACGACAGCCCGAATTTATAAAACTCGCGATAACTGTAAAACCAGCTTGCAATATCCGTCTGCTCTTCAACGGGCAGCAGATATAAAAACATATCCCACAGAATATCTTCGTCGTCATCCGTACGGAATTTATGCAAAAATTTCTCCCACTGGGCGTTCGCGCGTTCCTCGTCGGTTTTGTTTTCCTGCAATGCGTCGCCGATTTTCATCAACCGTTTTGCGACGTAACCTTGCGTTTTGCCGAGTTCTTCCGCAATTTCCGCCTGTCTGAAACCGTCCACATAATACATTTTGTAAATTATCCGGTCGTCAGGCGAAAGCGCGGCTACTTTTTTATCGACATCGCACTGCTTGTAAATTTTATAGGTAAAGTCCGCGCCGGAAACATCGTCGTCATCCGGATCTTCCTCCGGGGCTTGTCCGAAATCGTCCTTTTCTATATCGATTTTCTTATAACCGTTGGTATTTACGGACTTTTTGAACGTCGTTTTATGGTCGTTTTCACGGCGTTCGAGATTATAATACTCCCTGTCCATCTCCACGAGTTTATCGAACTGCTCTTCGGGAAGCGCAACCGACGTCAGTTTTTTGCGGTCGTAAAAATAATACAGAAACTTCCCGTTTTCCTCCGCCGCGCGCTTCTCTTTATTCAGTTTATATGCTCTCGGAATATCCGCCATCGCTTATCCTCGCTTATCAATATCTTCTGTTTTATTAAATTGACAACTTATTCTATTTTGTTTACAGAATCGGAATAGTAGCCTTTAACGGAATCATCCATATTTCCGACAACAACTACCCGATCCAAAAGCGTATTTGAAAATTCGCAGCAGGTTTCGGGCAATAACGCACAAGTATGGCATGCCGCATAATTCAACGCATCCATTCCTTGCCCTTCGCTAAAACTGCAAACAGGATCGTTTGCGCAAAATTTCGCCGATTCGATTGCGTGACTAAAAACTCTCGGTAAACAATCGATTTGTCCCTGTCTGACCAATCCGCCGAGTGTTCCTTCCGAATCTCCTCCGGTCGTATAAATAAACACTCCGCACATATTTTCCCCGCCGGCTTCTCCGTAATACAGTCTTTCTCTGATTGATGCCGTCGGATATCCGCAACTGAAGCTCAACTCCTTAATTAACAGGTGAGACATAGTATGTAAAAATAAAAATACGGAATCTACATTTAATTTTCGATTTTTACCGTAAAACGAATTATTATATCTGTCACTCAATTGTTTTGCCCTGCCGTTAAAAGGTTCTGCATTAAAAAACTTTTCGAGTTCATCTTTATCAAACTCTATGAAAATACCTTCCCCTCTCGACATCGTTGCAGGATATGCCGCTCTTACCGTACTCGTCTTTTTCCTTTTAACGGAAACAAGAACCCCTTCGGAAGATTCGTCCATATCGTTTGTCGGCTGGATTCTCGAAAACCCGATAAGAGCCGTAACTTCTTTTACTTTATGAATAAGCGCTATAGATTTTACACCCCTTAAACCATACGCATCGGAATCGACCGATTCTCGTTTAAACTCGTCTTCACCGAAACTTTCGCCTGAAATTACACCCGTTAAAGCCTTATATTCTTCGGATTTATACAATAATTCTTTGTCTTGGTCTTTGTTTTCGGTATTTTCGGATAATGAAAACTTACGTCTTAATATAGAAAAAATCGCTTCCTTGTTTTCACAGATTTCTTTAACAAATTCATCTATATATTTATCGATTTTTTTCAGTATAAATTCTTCCTTGTCTTTATCGCAACAAAAGTCGTCTATACCGTCACCGATTATGTCGGAAAGTTTTCTCAAAGCATCGGATTTTTCTATTTTATCGTTTAATAATCCGGAATACGGAGGAATCACCAAAGAACTTATAATTCTGGGGAAATAAACCGAGGATGCGCCTCTTTGCTTTGTTTGCGGATATTCGGAACACATGCTCTTTTCATTCTTCCACGGATGTCTTCCGGTACAATGAAAATCCGTGCCGAATTTACTGTCTTTTGTTTCGACCTCGAAAGTATCTTTGTTAAACGCCCCGAACAACGAAGCTTTCGCTCCGCAATTAGTACACTCCACTTCCACCCCTTCAAGTCCCGATGTCGCAGACGAACCTGTTTTAAATAAAAGTTGCGGATGAGAACATACTTCTTTCTCTCCGAATCTGTTTTTGCAGTGTACCCATTTTATCCACGGGAAATCGTCTATATGACCGTGTTTGCAAACCGTTACAATACGAGCGGGAACCAATTCTTGGCGATCTTCCGAACATACAGGTTTACCTATCATATACGGATCGTTATCTGGCATATTTTTTCTTGCCGATTTCGCCTTATATTCTTTTTGCCATTCCTCAATCGGCTTAAATTTTCTGCATTTCGGACAAAAATACCATCTCGGAAACCGGACAAACGGAATACCGCAATCCGAAGGAGTAATAAATTCGCTTACACCGAGCAATTTTTCCAATCTCTCGTCATGTATAATATCAGGATTTTCCCACAGCTCGGATGTTGCGGTCATCAATACTTGGCTCGGAAAATCTATCATAGCTCCGACACCGTATTGTAAAACGGCTTGACTCCTTCTCACACTATGAGTTATCTCGTCCATTTTTCTTCTTGTTTTAATTTCAGTCATATTCACCCTCCCAAACAACAACCGACACAGGCACGGTTTTATCAACGTTTCTCAAAGACGTTAATGTCTTTTGCGCATCATCCTTGCTTTTATCATCAAACCGTTTTATCAAACGGTCTGCTCCCTTGGGAGCATCTTTTACGATAAAATCATCTCCGTATGTCAAATGTTCGTCTTTCTCCGCCTTACTAATCCATTCATTGATAAACTCCGTTATCTCTCCTTCGGCGTCTTCGCTGTCGTCTTTCATACCTTTCGGGTTAAAAGAATTTATTTCTTTTATTCTGTCCGAAATATATTTTGCGATCTTCTTTATCTTCTCTGTTTGATATTCGTCGCAAGCCATACAAGCATCCTTATCGGAATTTAACTCGGACACGGATTGCCGTACCGCGGATAATAATACGGCATGAAGCGCCCTGTCGCGCGAAGGTGCCGAAAAAGGAGTAACGCCCGTCGGTTCGACGAATTTATAAAAAGCACTGTGAAATGCCTTAAATTGTTCATAAAACGACCTGTCTCTGCTTTTTGATGCGTCGTATAATGTTACGGCAAGTCCGGGATAACTTCTCCCTATTCTGCTCGACGCTTGAATATATTCGCTTACGGATTTAGGTTGTCCCTGCAACATCATAAGATTCAATCGCGCGACGTCTACACCGACGGAAATCATATTCGATGCCAGCAACACATTAATCGGATATTTCTGATTTTTCATATTATCTTCCGAAAACGTCAGATGTTCCAACTTGTCCAACGTGTCGTTCAACTCGGTTGTACTTACACGACTGGTTAATTCGTATGCCATACCGATATTTCTGGATGAATATCTCTTGACTATTTGTCTGTATGTAATTCTTTTTATGAAGTCTTTCACATCGTCCGCAACAACGGAAGATGCTTTACCGAGTTCTTTTAAGCTATTAAAATAAACGGCTAACGTATAAAACTTATCTTTTTCTTCGTCGGGGCAATCAAGTTGCCAAACAAATTGCAATGCGGCAGCAGTTGCTCTCGCTTGTAACATAACCTTTGTTTTTCCGGACGGCATAACGCCCAAGTAGAGTCTTCCGAAATCTTCGTCTGTCGGAATTTCCTTCGCAAAAAACGAATCCGCGGCATCTAATCCCTGAGCGGGGAACTGCCGAACTTCTCTGTTATATAAAGCTCGACATTGTAAATCGGCTTGTCTTATCGTAGCCGTCGACGCAATAATTTTAGGTCTCTTTCCTTTATACGAACACAAATAATCTATAGCCGTTTCATACAATCCTACCATCGATCCGAGCGGTCCCGCTATCAAATGTAATTCGTCCTGAATTATCAAATCCGGAGCATCGTTGCCGTTTACGCCGAAAAACGATCTTATATCTTTTTTCCACGCCATCATCGCGAACTTATCGACGGTACCGAATAATAGCGTCGGAGGATTGGAATACAATTCTTCGTCTACGACTTGTATCGGTAAAGACTTCTCGAATACACAGCCCTCTTGAGTGCAATGCAGATAAAAATGCTTATTCTTAAAAGCGTAACCCCACGTTCCTTTTATTTTTCGATTAATTTCGTCTTGTACGATTTTCGTTCCGCACCACGGGCATTTTAAAACCTGAAACTTATTATATTTGTCTTTCGATATTTTAAGATTGCTTCCCGACTTTAACTTATCGAAACTTTCTTTGGCTTTAGCATTCGTGTTAGGCGTATGTTCGCCGCCTATCCATAACCCTATGGTTATTTTCTCATTTCCGAGATTATAGTTTTTATAACCGCTTTCTTCCTCGTCTTCTCTGATTTTTTCGCACGCACATATCAAAGTGGACGCACGAACAAATTGTTGCGAAGTCAGCAATCGCAATGTATATCTCATCATAACCGTCGTGCCGCCGTTTGCGGGATTCTTCAATCTTCTATAGAAGATCGTAAACGCAGTTACGCCCAAATAAGCCTCGGTTTTACCGCCGCCTGTCGGGAACCAAATCAAATCGACAAAATCCCTGTCCCTACTTGACGGATTCACGATTCCGTTTATCGACATCAATAAAAATGCTAACTGAAACGGACGCCACCTTGCATTTTCGTCACTTTCCTTAAAATAATCGATGCAAGAAATCTTATCTTGCCATTCGGCATCATCCGGATATTTATCTTCTTTTTGAAAAGCCCCGTGAATCCGTTGCATAAACATTGCGCGATTAGCCAAATTAAACGCCCGATACGCCGTTTCGTCTTTTTTCAGAAGTCCTATCCCGTCGACCATTCTTTGATACGATTCAAAGCATTGAGATATATGCTTTTTTGCCGTTTCCTCGTATCTTTTATATCCGACATTATTTTCGATTTCGGTACGCAGATTTTTTATCCACTCGCCGTATGTATTGATAAACGTAGATAATTTTTTCGTCTTTTCGATTTTATCGTCGGATTCGAGATCCGATAAATACTTCATCGATAAACATTTTTCGTCTACGTTTTTTTCGCTTTCGGTACCTCTGCGCAAATTCAAATTTATTTTCGGAACCTCATAAATAGGCATAAACTCGGTATGAATTTCTCCGATACCTTGTTCTATATTCCAATCGACCGATACACCGTGTCCCGTTCCGTATATTTCTTTCTTGCTGTATAATAAAGCCAATGATTTTTCTTCTTCGTCTAAATTATCCTCTTTTGCGATTTTATTATAGTCAAGAAAAATTTCTCCGAATAAATCGCCGCTTTGTATCGATATCACGGGTTGAAAAATATGCTTCTTTTTACCATCTCTGTCTTCATTTACAAGCATAACCGTGATGCCGTAAATCTTTTCCGTAATTTTTCTTTTTACTGCGGTAACATAACCTCCGGTGTTCTTTAACTCGCATTTTGACTTATTCCCGTCAAAATCCAACTTTAATTTTTCTTTATACGGGAATCTCCTGTATGATTTTCGAGTTTTAAAAATTTTATTCAGATTAGCCGTTGCCGTAAACAATTCCGGATTCTCGATTGCGTTGTGTTCGAATAAATCGCTTAAATCGCGATAATTAATCGATCTCAATTTTTTAATCGTTTGTGATTTTTCGTCAAAAGATATATACGTCGATAAACAGTCGGGGATATTTAACGTATCACCCGAATAAGGGACTTCTATCTCGCTATCCGCCGCCAAATTATAAATCGCATAATCTACCGATACATACATCGATTTTATATCGCCCGAAACAAAAAACGTGAGTCCTACGGAAGACGGCTTGTTCTGTTGAGCCAAATTCACTTCTTCGTCGCACGAATCATCCTTGTACATCGAACCGGTCGAAGAAATGATTTCCGTCTCTTTATCGCTTTCTTCGTTGAAATTCTCATCTTCTATATCTTCCCGAGAAACAGTCTCCGAGACTTTGTCGTTATCGCCGAATTTATCGTCTTTCGGATATAATATACCGACGGAATATCGCTCGAAAGGCACTTCCGATATCAGTTCGTGTTCTTCGTCCGGATACGAAACTTCGGATCCGGGGCCTAAAAGTTCGGATTTCATCGCTTTAACGATTCTCTTCCTGATTTCAAGTAAATCTTTGTTTAATGTATTCATTTTTTCCTCCCATCGTAATTATAAGATACACGGTTTATTTGCCATATAAACGGGAACTTTCGCATTCTCTTCTGGTTCGTTGATAGATGAAATTTGTTCGATTTGAGATAAATCGTCGGCGTTTTTCTCGACTTCTTTCCATATCGGATCATTATTTTCCGACAAAATGTTTTTTATTATCGCCTTACCTAATAAATTTAAGATTTTTCGTCTTAGCTTTCTTATTTCGCCGCAACTTTTGCAAACTTCTTTGAAATCCAAACTCGATCCGATTGTACTTAAAATCGCTTTATAATCATTCTCGTCCGTCGGTCCGACTATGTGACATTCTTCGGTTAACCAACTTCTTACGGCTGCATATGACCTCGAACATCCGTTTTTATCCAACATATCGACAAAATTTACCAGCGAATAATTATTGCTCTCGATAAAAGTTCTTATTTCATTTTTCCACGCCAAAGACTGTTTATAGTAATTCGGATAATCTGTCTCCTTATATTTATCGTTTAAGAGATTATTCAACAACAAATCGACTATATCTTTATTTTCGGATTGTTTTGTAAAAACAATACTGTCCCCAACTTTCAAATCCGCCAAATCGGTTTCGTCTATCGATTCTCCCGATATTCTGTACGCTTTAAACTGCTTTGTAAAAAAGCCGGCGTTTCCCGATAAAAATGTTAGAATTTTAGCAACCGGAACTAAAGAATCCGTTTTTGAAAATTCTCTTTTTAGATATGTATTTGCACTTTTTACTTGTAAGTTTTGAGTCAGTTGCTCTATTTCCTTTTCAAATCGGAAATCCAAGTCATTATCTTGCAATCTTTCGTCCGCAGTTTCTTTATTTTCAGACACTCGACCGTATTGTATCCCTTGTTTTTCGTATATCGTTTGCGACTCGCGTAAAGTGTTCTTTTTCATATAATTCGACTGATATTTTTCATAGTCGTATATTAAAAGATCCGCATAAGCAAACGAAGCTTCGGCGTAAGGGTTAAATGTAAAATCATAGTATGCCGTCGTAAATATAACGTGAGAAAAAACGCTTCTGTTTTTTTCAAATACGGAAACAGTCAAAACATCCGGTAATTTATCTCTTTCGATATTTTCGTCGTTTAACCACAAATCGAAAATAGTATTATAATATGCCTTTGTAGTTACAATACAATCTACTTTTTCCGTTTTTATTTTTTGTATTATGATATTTGCCTTCGGATTTTCATAATAAAGTTGGTCAAGCATAAGCGAAATATTTGAATTTATATATTCTATATCTTCTTTAATTTCCGCATCCGTTTCTGTTCCGAAAGCCGCGAGCGAACTTAATTTATCATCTAACGTCCACCCGATTTGTTGTTTCTCAAATGCAATGTTACAATATTTCAACGGAAAATAGGCAGACCTACATAAGTTCAATAGAAAATAACAATTGATTATATATTCTTCGCAGCCTTCAAAATACGATAATTGCCGTTGAATAGTCAATAACCGCTTTTTTATTTCGTTAATAACGCCGTTCCAATCGGTATTAATAACGGTTTCGTTCAAAGTCCTTTTTGAAAATAAAGTAAATTCTCGTATAATTCTTTTTCTTTCGTCCGAATCAAATCGACTTGTTTCGTGAAATTCGATTTGTTCCGGTAGAACGGAATAAATATGATATGCATCATCGTTAATAAATTCGGCAAATTTAACAAAATTTAATTTTCCCTCCAGAATCGAAAATTTCAGGCTTTTTCTGCTTGATACACTAAGTTCACTGCTATTATACCAAATCGATTCGTCCGGGAAAACACACCCGATGAGAGACTTCCCGTTATCGTCTATAACAAAATCACGCAACGTCGAAATTTTTGAATAAAATTTAATTATCGGATCTTCCTTTGTAGGATTATTACCGATTTGATATTTTTCTCCGTCGCTGAAATATGCCGCAGTAACCAATTCGGATAATTTAATTTTTTTGCCGTTATAATCGATAACAACATTATTATACACATTTTCCGCAAAACCCCTATCGCATACTACGGCTATAGATTTTTCTATCTCGGTGCTTATTTCCGACTTCTTTTTGTCCGTACAATAACTTATAAAGTCCTTTCGTTTCAAAAAGTCCGATTTAACACCCCTTCCGTCTAATCGTTCGGAAGATCCGTTATACCGAGATATATTTTTATTTTTTAGACTTTCTAACGGATAATATCTTTTACAGGAATTACTTTCATAAACAAAATAATCTTTATCATGAAACAAGCCTACTCCGTTTAGTTTCCCTAAACTAATAAATTTAACTCGTTCTCCGTCTATTATCAACAAATCTCCCGGATTAAGTTGTTCTATCAAATCAAGAATATCGGTGTTTTTATAAAGAACGCAATATATAGCAGAAAGCGCGATCGTCAGAACATGGTAAAACGAGGAGCCCGAATTCAGCATAAGCGCATTTTCGTGTTTTTCCTCCGATTCCAAAACTTTGCACACATAATTTCCGTATTTTTTAAATACCGGCAAATCCGTCAACACAATATTCTTATAGGATATCGTAATTTTTTCATAAATCTCCGTAATCGTCATCTTTTGTTCCCCCTTAACAATAATTATATTTTTAAATACTCAAAACACCCGAGCATAAACTCCGCCATACTTTTTATTACCGGAATCGTTACCGAGTTACCGAATTGTTTATACATTTGCCCGTCTTTTGTGCCTTCCGGAAAAGAAAACCTATCTTGACCGTTTTCGACAAAAGCATAATTTATAAACCCTTGCAATTTCCCCCATTCTCTCGGAGTCATGACTCGTATTCCTTCGCTATTCAAAGGCGAGTGTTTCCCTTTTATCTCTTTTCCCGAAATCCCCTCTCTGTAATCGACAATCAAATTACGCTCTTTCCCCGAACCGCCGGTTGCCAAAAGCGTATTGGCTATCGGATGTTCGATTCCGTCACGATTTACTATCACATATCCATACCCGTTTCCGTTTTTCTTTTGCCTTGCTTTATGCCTTTTCAGTGTTTCCCAATACCCCGCAGACATATAATATTTTTCGGGGGCATTCATTTCTAAAACGTCACAAAGATCTTCGTATATTTTTATGTCATTATGAGTAGGCAGCACCATATCGCATAAAGCCGATTCGTTTTTAATAAGATTACGATCAAACCCCATGATATACGTTCTCGGTCTATTTTGCGGAACTCCGAAATGCTTTGAGTTTCTTACATAGTCTCGCCAATCATAGCTTATCTCACCATTTTCATCTCTTTTTGCACCGATAATTTTATAATTTAATTTTTTCTCCAATGTTTCTATTATTATCCGAAAAGTTCTGCCATTATCGTGTTTGACGAGATTATCTACGTTTTCAAGAAAAAAAGCTTTTGGATGCGTTTTTTCGATTATTTCGGCGATATGCCAGAATATCACGCCTTTTTCGCTATCGTCAAATCCCTTTTCCAATCCGGCTCTGCTAAATGTTTGACACGGAAAACCCGCCAAAAGAACATCATAAGGCGTTTCGATTACTTTTCTCTTAAAATCATCCGAGGTTAAATCATTAAACGGATTTTCGCCGAACAGAAGCTCATAGGTTTTGCATGCGCTTAAATCGATCTCTGCGGAAAGCACGTTTTTGAACTTTCCCGTCATTTCAAATCCTTTACGAATTCCTCCTATCCCCGCGCACAAATCTATCGTTTTATACATTTTTCAATTTCCTTTACGCAATTTTCCGTTTGTTTCTTTATCTCCGTTCCCCAAAATCTTAAAACCGTCCATCCCTCTTCCGAAAGTTTCGTATTAACCTCTTTATCTCGTTGCATATTACGCTCTATTTTCGGAATCCAAAAGTCTTGTCTTGTTTTTATCTCATTCTTTTTACGTTCCCAATCGTAACCGTGCCAAAATTCACTATCACAAAATATAGCAACTTTTTTCGATTTAAAAACAATATCGGGGTGTCCGAAAACATCTTTAACGTTTTTTCGATAGCGGTATCCTTTATTCCATAAAGCATTTCTCAAAATTTTTTCGATTTCGGAATCTTTGGATTTTACTCTTTGCATATTATAATGTATTTGCTCTTGCGTCTTCTTCATCAGCTCTTCTCTTTATTTTATCATACAAAACATGACAACTACGGTCATAATTAAAATATTTTTTCTTAGGTTTTGCAATTATTTTTCGTCGTCCACGATTTCGACGATATCGTCAAGCGTACAGCCAAGTGCCGTGCAGATTTTTATAAGCACGTCGGAATTCACCGAAACTCCGTCTTTTTTCATTTTTGCAAGCGTTGCGGGGCTTACCTTTGCGAGCGCGGCGAGTTCCTTGCTCTTCATCTCCCTGTCTATCAGTAATTTGAATAATTTTTTATAACTTGCTGCCATAATACACCTCATTGACTACTTTGTTCAATTATACCATATTCCGGTATGTTTTGCAATAGGTATTTGAAATAAATTCAAAGAAGTCTTAATTTATTTTACTTTTCCCTATCGTCTATGATTTTATTTTCGTCCAGCCCAAGCGATTTCAGCCACATTTCCTTTTCCGTCTGAATCACGGAATACATCACCTTATCGCTCTCGCAATAAGCCAACAAAAAATTGTAATTTTTCAATTTTGTCCTGATTTTGTCGTCCGAATCATCGACCTGTATTTTCGGTCGGCGGTATTCGTTATACGAAGTCAGAAAAAATTTCCAACTATACGCCGCAAGATTCTGTTTCGCCGCGCGTTTGCAATACCTCCGCCAGCAAAGCCTGATTGACGAACGGTGCTTAACCATCTGAAACTCTTCCCACTTAAAATCGGGAATCAGATACCCGTCTCCCGGTTTCGCCCTTTCCGGGAAAAGCAAATAGGCCAGTTCTTTTTCGTTCATTCCGCTCAGTTCTCCGATTCCGATACCGATAGCGTTTACTCGTTGAAAAACGCGCCAGACCGTCATACGGGAACAATCGCAAAGCGTAGCGATCTGCGTGCGGTTGTTTCCTTTTAAGTAATACTCTATAATCAATTTATATTTCGACATAAATACCTCTCTTTTATCGCCCTCTTTTACATACAACAGTATATATGGAAAAATGTAACATTTGAGGAACCACCCCATAATTTTAGCACATTTTCCGTTTTTTGGCTGCTTTCAGAAGAGTAAAAAACAGCCAGACTCAAGCGAGAATGGCTGTTTTTCATAAAATTCAGTATTAAAATGCCGGAATTTAACCGTTTTCCGTCAAAAGCTTACGCCCTCGGATTACGGATGTTCGCCTGAGCGGCGGCGAGGCGAGCAATCGGGACGCGGTAGGGCGAGCAGGAAACGTAGGTAAGACCGATTTTGTGGCAGAACTCTACGGACGAGGGGTCGCCGCCGTGTTCGCCGCAGATGCCGCAAGACATGCCCGGACGGGTCTTTCTGCCCTTCTCGACAGCCATTTCCATCAGCGCGCCCACGCCCTTCTGGTCGAGGCGAGCGAACGGGTCGGACTCGTAAATCTTGTTCGCGTAGTAAGCGCCGAGGAACTTGCCTGCGTCGTCGCGGCTGAAGCCGAACGTCATCTGGGTAAGGTCGTTGGTGCCGAAGCAGAAGAACTCGGCTTCGGTTGCGATTTCGTCGGCGGTGATTGCCGCGCGCGGAATCTCAATCATGGTGCCGACTTCGTACTTAAGTTCGGCTCCGGCAGCCTTGATTTCGGCGTCGGCGGTCTTGACGACGATGTCTTTGACGAACTTCATTTCCTTAACTTCGCCGGTAAGCGGAATCATGATCTCGGGAACGACTTTCCAATCCTTATGCGCCTTCTGCACCTTGATAGCAGCCTTGATGACGGCTTTGGTCTGCATGACTGCAATCTCGGGATAGGTTACGCACAGACGGCATCCGCGGTGACCCATCATCGGGTTGAACTCGTGGAGCGAGGAAATGATTTCCTTGATTCTCGTGACGGTTTTGCCCTGAGCTTTTGCAAGCGCTTCGATGTCGGCTTCGTCGGTCGGAACGAACTCGTGAAGCGGCGGATCGAGGAAGCGGATGGTTACGGGGTAGCCGCCGAGAGCCTCGAACAAGCCCTCGAAGTCTGCCTGCTGCATGGGCTCGATTTTCGCGAGCGCGGCTTCTCTCTCTTCAACGGTGTCGGAGCAAATCATCTCGCGGAACGCGCCGATACGCGCCGGGTCGAAGAACATGTGTTCGGTACGGCAAAGACCGATACCGGTTGCGCCGAACGCGGCAGCCTGCTTAGCGTCCTTCGGGGTGTCCGCGTTGGTGCGAACGCCGAGCGCCTTATACTTGTCGGCAAGCGCCATGATACGTCCGAAATAGCCGGAGTTGGGGTCGGCGGGAACGGTCTTGATTGCGCAGTCGTAGATATTGCCGGTGGAGCCGTCCAGAGAGAGCGCGTCGCCCTCGCGGAACACTTTGCCGGCGAGCTCGAAGTATTTTTCCTCTTCGTGCATCTTGATGTCGCCACAACCGGAAACGCAGCAGGTTCCCATGCCTCTTGCAACGACGGCAGCGTGAGAAGTCTGACCGCCGCGGACGGTAAGAATACCCTGAGCGTACTTCATGCCCTCGATGTCCTCGGGGCTGGTTTCGAGACGGACGAGAATGACCTTCTTGCCCTTCTTGCCCTCGACGACGGCGTCCTCTGCGGTGAATACGATAGTGCCGGTAGCGGCGCCCGGGGAAGCGGCGATACCTTTGCCCACGACGTTGTTCTTGTCGGCGTCCTTAAGAGCCTTGACGTCGAACGTCGGGTGAAGCAGCATGTCGAGCGACTTCGCGTCGATTTGCATAAGCGCTTCTTTCTCGGTAATCATGCCCTCGTCGATGAGGTCGCATGCAATCTTGATAGCTGCGGCTGCGGTACGCTTGCCGTTACGGGTCTGGAGCATATACAGTTTGCCGTGCTCGATGGTGAACTCCATATCCTGCATGTCGCGGTAGTGGTTCTCGAGCGTTGCGCATACTTTCTGGAATTCTGCGTAAGCCTCGGGGAACACGCCCTTCATCTGCTCGATAGGCATCGGGGTGCGGACGCCTGCAACGACGTCTTCGCCCTGAGCGTTGACGAGGAATTCGCCCATAAGACCCTTTTCGCCGGTAGCCGGGTTACGCGTGAACGCAACGCCCGTGCCGGAATCGTCGCCCATGTTGCCGAACGCCATCATCTGAACGTTGACCGCGGTACCCCAGCTGTAAGGAATGTCGTGGTCCATGCGGTAGATGTTCGCGCGCGGATTGTCCCACGAACGGAAAACCGCCTTGACGGCTGCGAACAGCTGCTCCTTCGGGTCGGAGGGGAAGTCGGTGCCGAGCTGTTTCTTGTACTCGGCTTTGAACTGATTGGCGAGCTCTTTGAGGTCGTCGGCGGTGAGCTCGACGTCGAAGGTGATACCCTTCTTCTCTTTCATCTCGTCGATAAGCTTTTCAAAATATTTCTTGCCTACCTCCATGACGACGTCGGAGAACATCTGAATGAAACGGCGGTAGCAGTCCCAAGCCCAGCGAGGATTGCCGGACTTCTTTGCGATGACTTCGACAACCTGCTCGTTCAATCCGAGGTTAAGAATGGTGTCCATCATGCCGGGCATCGAAGCGCGCGCACCCGAACGAACGGAAACGAGGAGCGGATTCTCCTTGTCGCCGAACTTCTTGCCGGTGATTTTTTCCATCTTGTCGACGTACTCCATGATTTCAGCCTGAATGCCGGGGTTGATTTGCTTGCCGTCCTCGTAATACTGCGTGCAGGCTTCGGTGGAAATGGTGAAGCCCTGCGGAACGGGAAGTCCCAAACCGGTCATCTCGGCGAGGTTCGCGCCCTTGCCGCCCAAAAGCTCGCGCATTTTAGCGTTGCCTTCGGTGAAGAGGTAACAATACTTTTTGTTTGCCATAACGTACTTTCTCCTTTTTTATACTTCTATGGTTTTTAACTTAGGTTAAAACGGGTGCGGACAAGCCGACCCATTGCCGATTATAACATATATTGCGGTTTCAGGCAACTGTTTTTGCCGTTTTCGCACAACTTTTTGACTAAATCACTTAAAATACTTATTCTCGATAGCGGTGATTTTGTCGATGCGCTTGACGTGCCGCTCGGCGTTCGAGAACGGCGTGTCCAAAAACGCGTCGACAATGTCGAGAGCGAGCCCTCCGCCCACCACTCTTTCGCCGAACGCCAGCACGTTGGCGTCGTTATGCTCGCGAGTGGCGCGCGCCGAGAACGTGTCCGAGCACAGCGCGCAGCGTATGCCCTTGACCTTGTTCGCGCAGATGCTCATACCGATACCCGTGCCGCAAATGAGAATGCCCTTGTCGGCTTTGCCGCCAGCAACGGCTTCGGCGACGGGCAGCGCGTAGTCGGGGTAATCCACCGAGCCCGGCTCGTTTATGCCGAAGTCGACGACCTCGAATCCTCTGTCCGTAAGATGCTTTTTGACCGCGTTTTTAAGTTCGAGCGCGGCGTGGTCGCATGCTATTGCTACTTTCATCAGTTATCTCCTTTCCGAGGCTTTGCCCCGACTTTATTATCATTGTTATTGCGCCTGTTTGCCGCCGTTTTTTCGGCAAGCTCCAGCGTTTCGTCCACCGAATAGGCGAGGTATTTAGCCGCACGGACGTACTCGGAAACGGGTGCGCCGAACGGGTCGGCAACGTCGCCGCCGCCCGTAATATCGCCCACCGTATAGCACTTTTCGAGGTTGATTTCCGCTTTGTGACGGGCGGTCATGCACACGATTAAATCGCTCTTTTTCGCCGCCGCGAGCGTAAGCGGCTTCGCCTTGTGCTTTGCCGCGCGGTAGCCGAGGCTTTTCAGCGCCTCCACCGCCTTTGGGTTAATCTCGTCCTGCGGCTTGACCCTTAGTCCGTAGGAGTTTATCGCGAACTTGTCCTTTAATCCTCTGCGTGCGATTTCCTCTTTGAAAATCCGCTCCGCCATTGCCGAACGGCAGGTGTTGCCCGTGCACACGAACGTAATGCGGATTTTATCGGATTTCGCGGCGGTTTTCGGTTTATTCGCGGCGTTTTTTTGCCTTTTCGCCGCGGTTTTTTCGGCTGTCTTTTTCACTAGACGGTCTTGCCTCCGGCTGCCTTTATCAGGCGGTTGTCGACGGAAGCGCCCAAAAGCCGCTCGTCCGCGCCCTCGCATACTACCGCTTCGTAACCGTCGGCGTCGGCGTCGCGCAGAAACGCGAACAGGTTGTGCGCGTAGTCGGCGTAGTCCTTGCCGGCAAGTCGGACGTTCCTCTCGCCCATTTCTGCCGCGGTATCCTCCAGCGCGATTATCAGCGTTTTCTTTCCCTCGCCCGTAAGCGCGTCGTAAGCCGCCCTCATTCTTTCTTTAAGCCCCTCGCCGGGGAGCGCGACGAACACGTCGGCAAGCGGCGAATAATGCTTGTACTTCATGCCCGGGCAAAGCGCGACTTTGCTGTTTCGGACGATTTCGATTTCGCCTATCGCGGCTTCGAGCGTTTCTATCGGCATGCCGCCTGCTCTTAAAAGCCGAGGCTTTTCGGTGGTAAAGTCGATGACCGTAGACTCGACGCCCACTTCGCAGTCGCCGCCGTCGAGAATCGCAGGGATTTTGCCGCAGAGGTCGTTGTAGACGTGCGCGGCGCTCGTGGGACTGGGGCGCGTGCTTGTGTTGGCGCTGGGGGCGCAAACGGGCACGCCGGAGCGAGAAATCAGCGCGAGCGCGACGGGGTTTGACGGCATGCGCACGGCGACGGTTTTCAGTCCGCCAGTGACCGCGTCGGGCACGACGTCCTTTTTGGGAAGCACTATCGTGACGGGACCGGGCATAAACCTTTCCATTACGATTTGCGCTTTTTCGGGCACGCGCTCCGCAAGCACGTTCACCGTTTCCTTGTCGGCGATATGTACGATGAGCGGATTGTCGGACGGACGGCCCTTCGCCGCGTAGATTTTCTTTGCGGCAAGGGGGTCGAGCGCGTTGCCGCCCAAGCCGTACACGGTTTCGGTGGGGAACGCCACGAGCTCGCCGCTTCTTAAAAGCTCGGCGCAGATTTCAAGATTTTCGGTTGTGGGAAGGTAAATCTCCGTTTTCATTGTTTATACGACCTGATTTTCTATTTTTAGCTTTTTTTGTTTATAACGGCGATTCCCCGTCGATAATCAAAGCATGAAAAGTTTTGCTTATTACGTCGACGGCGCGCTGTCGAAGCTGACTTGCTTCTTTATCGGCGCGTTTATCGGCGGTTATTACGTCAAGGGCTTAGCCGCACTGTTCGCGTTCGCGCTGGTGTTCTCGCTGTGCGTTTCCGAGCTGTATCTGCACTTCCTCTACGGCAAGTCCGACAAAAAGGACTCGGCTGCGGCTTCCGCCGTCAAGGCGAGCTTCTGCTACCGCTCGGACGAGGCTGCGCTGGAGTATTTTCGCTCCGCCATCGAGAAAAAGCGGACGGTCAAGCGCGAGGACGGGTTTCTGGGCGTGGGCGACGTCGCGTTCTTTTCGCGAATAAAGCCGTCGTCGCCTGCTCCCGACTATGTGGTGGACGCTGCGGCGCGCGCGAGCTCTCTCGGCTATAAGCGCGTGGTTATCGCGGCGTTTTCGGCGTCGAAAGAAGCTGCGGCTGTCGCTGCGGAAATCCCTTACGTTTCGGTGAGAATACTAGACGGCAACGAAACGTGCAGGCTTCTCTCCTCGCTTCACGCGCTGCCATCGCCGCCTGGCGCCCGGAAGCGCAAGCCGCTGAATGCGTTTTTCGGCGCGGCGGTTGCGAAAAAGCGCGCAAAATCGTACTTTTTAGCCGCCGTACTGCTGTTTGTTTTCTCGCGGTTCGTGCGCGTTTCCGTCTACTACGTCGTCGCCGCCGTGGCTCTGGTCGTCATCGGCGCAGTCGTGCTTGTTGTGCCGCGCGGCGAGAAAAAGCCGCGATAAGGGAAAAACCCACGCGCGGTTTATCGTGGGTCGGATTCCGTTTCGGGGCTCGATTGAGGTTCTGTGTTATCGCCGTTCTGCTCAGCTTCGCACTCGTTTGCTTCGGGCGAAGCCGCGCGGTCGCTTGCCTCGGGCTCGTCGGGAGTTTTGCTCTTGCCGTCGTAGGGCTCGTCGTCGCTCGCACTGTCATAGTTATCCCTCGACATCCAGATGACGAGGAACAGCGCGATGCCGATGCCGCCCGAAAACAACGTCAGAAAGCCGATTGCGCCGTTAAGCAGCGTTTTGTCCACAAGGTACGCCACCAGCGAAACGGTGAACACCGCCATGAACACGAGCGCGATTATCGCTATTATTCTTTTCAGCTTTTTACTCATACCGAAAGTATAGCACACGCGCGAAAATTGTGCAAGCAATCGACGGTTATATTGCGTTTATTCGCGGTTTTGCCGCGCTTTAATCGCGCTCAGAGGTCGTCGACGTCCTGCTCGGGCACGTCGTAACTCGAGGTCGTGACTATGCCCGTGTAGCTTCCGCTCGGGTCGGTCGCAGGCGAAGCAAGCGTTTTCCCTGCTCCGTCCGCGATTTTCAGTCCGCGTCTTTTCAGTTTTCCGTAATACGTTTTCTTATTCATGCCGTTAGTATGCGCCGAGATTGCTACTTTTTTTCTTCGCTTGAAAAAAAAGTAGTACTATTATCACAAGAACACAATTACAGCCGCTTTATTAAAACTAACCTATCTACTACAACTTATTAAAATCCAAAAAACATTTTAATAATTCGGGGTTAGGGGGCAATTACGCCCCTGTTTCGCTAAATTATGCCTCTGTTTTTAAAGTACGCTTCGCTGCTTTCCCCATAGGGGCGATTGAACCGCTTGAGTTTGTAGAGCGCGGCGGTATTCCCGGGCGCGAGCTCGTTTATTCCCTCCTCGCAGGTGAGCATCGCTCCGTAACCGTACTCGCGGACGGCGCGCGCGGTGAAGCCGTCGTACCGCCCGAACGGGCAGGTATAGACGGCGGCTTTTCCGCCGCACGCGCGAATCAGCGCGTCGCACTTGTCGGCATCGCGAGTAAACCTCGCCTTGTAACGCTCGTAGCTCTCTCCCCAGAGCGGCTTGGCGCCGATGCCGCTGTGGAGCGCGTAGCTGTGATTGCCGATTTCCGCGCAGCCGCACAGCGCGACTTCCGTCAGTTCGTCTGCGTTAAGATAGGAAAAATAACTGCTCCTGCGCTCCTTTCCCGTTTCCTTGTCGGTGAACGCGCCCACTATGCTGACCGTAGCCTTTGCTTCGCGCTCGCGAAGCACGGGCACGACTTCGGACAAAAAGTTGTAATGCCCGTCGTCGAAAGTGAGCGCAATCGCTTTTTCGGGAAGCGCACCTTTACCCTGCGCGAAATCTATCAAATCAGAAACAAACACCGTCTTATAGCCTGCGTTTTTAAGATATATTATGTCTTCTTCCAGAGTTTCGGGCGGTATGACGTACTTGCCGGGCGTGCCGCGCGACACCGAATGATACATAATCACGGGCACGCGAGCCGCAGCGCAAACGGGCGGCTGCCCGTCCGGCATCGGCAGCGTGGTTATCGGCGAAGCGCACGCAACCGCCGCCTCCGCCGCAAAAATCCGCGCCGACACCAGAAAAAGTAAAACCGCGATAACGGCGGCAAGTTTTTTCGTTATAGACCTGCTCATAAGTTAAGTATCGCGGTTTTTATACGTTTTTATGCGTTTTTACGTTATATGCGCTTCGCGACAAAGCCGCAATCGCGGTTTATTCGGCGGTATCTGCGCCCGAGGTTTCTTCTGGGTTCGCGTTTCGCGTCCCCACGCGTTCGTCGCGGAAAGCAAGCGCGGCGATATAGCCCGACACGAGCGCCGCCGACAGCAGCAATCCGCCTATTATGTCGGTAAGCCAATGCGCTCCCGAGAGCAGTCTGCCCACGACGATTACGACGGCGAGCGCGGCAAACGCGGCTTCGGCGGCGATACGCCACGGGCGGCTGTTAAGCTTGCGGTGCACGACGACAATCGCCGAGCCTAAAACGCAGACTGCCAGCACCGTGTGCGACGACGGGTAAGACGCTTCGGGCGCGGTGCCGAGGATTATCGGGCGGTAGTTGACTATCGCGAGCTCGAAAAACACATAGAACGCGGCGACGACGATGTAGAACACGCCCAGCGCGAGGATTTCAAAATCCACTTTTTTCAGGCTTTTGCGCCTTATGAGCTGCACGACTCCGATTACGGCGAACGCTACGGCAGCCGCGAGCGCGACTACGCCCAGCCAATCGGTGACGTCGTAGAGCGTGCGGTTGAACCCCAAAGCGTCGGACACCGCCTTGTTGAGCGCGGCGAGTCCCACGCTCGTGCCCTCGGGTCCTATCGGCTCGACGTCCGCGAACTTTACAATCAGCGTGAACGCGACGAACAGCACGGCGCACGCGCCCGATATTATTACGGATATTTTCGACTTTTTCGTTTTCATTTGCTTCTCCTTGCACCCCGTAGGATTCGCCGCTTTCACGGGGCTACGGGTAACACTATTGCCCGAGCGCGACGTAAAAGAAAGGGCGCGACATAACTTAAAATACTCGCGCCGCTTATGCTTTTGTCAGTCCTTGTCCTCGTCGCCGCCCTCGTAGAGCTTGTACAGCTTGACGGAGTTTTCAATCGTTTTTTCCTTAGCTTCCCTGCCGTAGCGGTCGACGTCCTGCACGTTCTTGGGACCGTGGTTAAGGCACAGCGCGCCGTTAAGACAGCCGCCGTCGCAAGCCATACCCTCGAAGAAGTTGTTGACGGACTTGTTGAATTTGAGCTTTGTGAGCTCCGCCTTGCACTCCTCCAGACCGTTCATGTACACGGGGCGAATGTCCTCGATGCCCATGTCCGCGCCCACTTCCTTGATGCCCTGCGCGATACCGCCGCACTTGGCGAAAATTCTGCCGTAGAAGGACGCGTTGTCGAGCGGCGTGTCGTCGAGCGAAGCGATGTCCACTTCCCTGGCGTCGAAGAACGCCTGAAGCTCCTCGAACGACATGACGTTATCCACCGCGCCGCCCGTCTTTTCCATGCGGAATTCCAGCTTTTTGGACGTGCACGGTCCGATAAAGACGATTTTCGCCGTGGGGTCGGAGGCTTTTATCAGCTTTGCCGCCTCGACCATGGGCGAGGGATTGTGCGAAATGTACTTGGCGAGCGTGGGGAAATTCTTTTCGATGAACATGACGAACGACGGGCAGCAGGACGTGGTGAGCAGTCCTTTTTCCTTAAACTCGTTCGCCTCGTGCCACAGCGTGATGTCCGCGCCGAGAGCAGCCTCCACCACCTGATGGAAGCCGAGCTTCTTTATGCCGGTGACTACCTGCTCTATTCTCGCGTACTTGAATTGGCTGACGATTGCCGGCGCAATCAGCGCGTAGACCTTGTACTTTGTGTTGTTCTCCGATTTTTTGAGAATATCGATTGTATCGAGCACCAGCGACTTGTCGGAAATCGCGCCGAACGGGCACTGATACACGCACGCGCCGCATGCGACGCACTTGTCGTTGTCGATGCAGGCTTTTTTGTTCTCGTCCATAGAAATTGCACCCACTTTGCAGCTGACCACGCACGGACGATGCTGGCGGATTATCGCGCCGTAGGGGCAAGCCTGAGTGCACTTGCCGCACTCGATGCACTTCTCCTTGTCGACGACCGCCTTTTTGTCGACAATCGTAATCGCGCCTCTCGGGCAGACGTTCTGACAACGATGAACGATGCAGCCTCTGCACGCGGGGGTGACGAAAATGCCGTCAATCGGGCACTCGTCGCAGGCAATGTCGATGACCTCGACGATGTTCGGATTATTCTTGTCGCCGCCGAGCGCGAGCTTAATACGCTCCTGAAGTATCGCGCGTTCCTTGTAGATGCAGCAACGCATGCTCGCCTTGGGACCGGGGACGATTTTCTTGGGAATATCGGTGTAAACGCCCGACATATCGCCGTCGTAGGCGCATTTGATTATCTCTTTGAGTACTTCGTATTTCAGTTCCTGTACTTTTGTGTCGAATACTTTTTCCATAGCCCACTAATTATATTCCTTGAGTATACTTTTGTAAAGTGAATAACCGTAAAATTTTTGTAAAATCACTCGGAAATTTCTGCCTCAGTCGTAGTTTACCGTCACGGTTTTGCCCATTTTGATTAAATTCTTGGAAAGCGTTTCCACAAGCTTTAACTTCATCGTCGTGTCAATCGGCAAGCCCTGATGCGCGACGTTGACGCTCTGCCCCACGAAAAACGTGACGGAAGTCGCTTCCTCGAACAGCAGCTGAGCCAGCATGCCGGCTCCGTCCTTTGCCGAAGTGAACTCCTTGGGGCTCAGGTCGGAAACGGACAGGTACTTGTCGCTCAGCTCGCACAGCCTGCGGAGCGTGATTACGCCCTCGGTGGTAAGGTCGATGCCGTCGATATAGCCTATGGGCGGAATTTCCTTATCGATAAACTCGAGCGACGTGGAAACTTCTTTGCCGAGGTATCTTGCGACTATCTGCGAGCTGGTGCCGCCGCACACGATTTTCTTGTCGCAGTCCTTCATAAATCGCGCCACATAGAAGTCGTCGCGCGACTTGTCGAGCGGAGGTCCGACCATGATGTTTATCTTTTCCTCTTCTCTCACGCGCACCGCGGCAACGGTTGTGTCGTCGCCCGGCTCGCCGACGTAAAAGTCGTTGCATGCGTCGACGAGCAGCCACGCCGCGCACCTCGCGCTCATGCCCGGGCGGACGTGCGTGTCCAGAAACTCCTTGATTTCGTCGCGCTGCCAGCCGAAGTTGAGCAGCATACCGATGCCGGCGTGAATCGTGCCGTCGCTCATTATCATCAATATGTCGTTCTCCTCGAGGCTCAAATCGGACTTGTATACGGTCTTACCTAGCACCTCGAGCTTTTCGCGCCCGAGCTCAACGCACTTGCCGCCGTGCATGTAAATCGCCTCGGGGTTGTCGAACTCGATTAAATAGCCCTTGCCCGTCTTGTCGACGTGAATGACCGAGAACGTGGAGTACGCTAGTCCGCGCTCCTTGCACACCGGCAGCGACTGAATAATCGTTTCCACGCACTCGTAGATGTCGATGTCGTTCGACACCATGGTGCACAGAATTTTGGACGTGAGCGTGGAGAGAATGTTCGCCTTTACGCCGCTGCCCATTCCGTCGGCAAGCACCAGCGTGGTGTGCCCGTCGGGCGTGACGACCATTTCCACGTTGTCGCCGCACAGCTCCTCGCCCTTTTTGTTGATTGAAGTATAGCCTGTTTCGAGTACGAGCGCCATTTATTTCCGTTCTCCGTTTATTTCTTTTCTTCGTTTTCGATGCCGCCGTTCTCGGCAAGCGTCTTTTTAAGTTTCAAAAGCGCAACCTTGGTTTCGGCGGTGGTTTCGCCGAGCAGCGAGGCAATCTCCTGCGCCACGCGCATTTGCTTTTTGATGACTCCGTCGGTGGTGACGAGCGTCTTTTCGGTGAGCTCCCGAATCTGATTTTCCTTTTCTACGTCCGGCGTGATGTCCTTCATTATGCCGAACCACACGTTGTGCTCTTTCAGCGAGGTGATAGTGAGCTCGACATACTTGTCCGTCTTGTCGATGTGCGTTTTGGTCTTGTGCACCGCCTCGCCGCTCTGCGCCGCGATGACGAACTCGGTGGGGTTAAACCAATCGAACGCGTTTTCGCCGCGTATATCGCTCCTGTCGATGCCCAGAAATTCCAGCGCGCGGGCGTTTATATCCATAATTCTGTAATCGCCGTCGAGCAGTATTATGCCGTTGGGGCTGTTGTGGATAATCTCATAGGACATCGCCTCGGCGCGTTCGCGCATGTACGGCAGGCAGATTTCCACGTCCGCATAGCCGTTCGCCACCGCCCAAGCCTTTTCGCGGCAGGTAGAATAACCGCACGCGCCGCAGTTGAGCTCGTCCTCGCGGCGGAACTTGTTGGTCATCTTGAGTATCTTTTCGATTTCGTACTCCGAAACCGCCCTTCCGCCCTGCTTGACGGGCGCGTAAACCGCCGATAAATCCACGCCGTCGTAGTCGACTTTCATGCTCTTTTTGCCGTCGATCGCCTCGCCCGTGTATTTTCTTATCGCCGCCGTCGAGCGGATTGCGTCGTTCTCCTCCAATGTCGAGCACGGTCCGTTGACGCAGGCGAACTCGCAGGCGTTCAGCTCGAGGAAGAAACCCGACAGCGAATCGATGTCGTCCAGAACTTCCTGACAGCGCCTCACTCCGTCGACGCTAAGGTACTCGTAGTCCGCGCGGTAGCCGTCGAAAGACTTGATTATGCCGCGGTTAATGGGAAAAAACTTCGCCTTGTTGCCCTCGGTTTCCGCTATCGGCTCGGACGCGACCTCGGAAACGTCGATACCGGCGCCACTTAGCATTTTCTTCAATTCCTCGAAGGTGAGCACTCCGTCGACGATACCGCTCTCGTCCGCCTCGCGTTTTTTCGCGATGCACGGTCCTATGAAAACGACTTTGGCGTGCGGCGCGCGATGTTTAATCATTTTCGCGTGCGCGACCATAGGCGAATCCACGGGCGCAAGGAACTCGATAGCCTTGGGGTAATACTCCCTCACGAGCCGCGTGACCGACGGACAAGCCGTGGAAATAAGATTGCGGTACTTGCCGCTCGCGAGCAGCTGGTCGTACTCGGTGACGACGGCGTTTGCGCCGATTGCCGTTTCCTCGACTTCCGTAAAGCCGAGTTTTTTCAGCGCGGCGCGCATTATGCCGAAGTCCGACACGCCGAAGCTCGACACGAACGACGGCGCGAGCGAAACGATTACGTCCGCGTCCGAGGCAATCAGTTTGCTCACCGCTTCCACGCCGCTGTGGACGTGCTTGGCGTTTCTCGGGCACACGTTGACGCAATGACCGCACAGTATGCAGCGGTCGGGAATAACCCTCGCCTGCTCGGTTTCCACGCGTATCGCTTTGACCGGGCAGCTGCGCAGACACCGGTAACAGTTCTTGCAATCGGCTTGATTGAAGTCAAGATATTCTGCCATTATGTATACACCTCATCATTTACGCGGCTATTTACTTTTTTGCGATTCGCGGCAAAACTTCGGTTTCAAACACGGTGCGAACGTTCTCGGCGTTCAGACCCGTGAGAAAATCGTCGTCGGCTTTGGCGCAAACGCCGTCGGCGCAGTGACCGAGGCAAAAGCTTGCCTGCAAGCTCACGTCGTTCTGCACCTTGTACTCGTCGATCAGCTTTTTAAGCTCTTCGATCACGGCATAGGAACCGCGAAGATGGCACGAGCTGCCCACACAAACCTTTAACGTCATTTTTATAACCTCCCCTTAATCTCTTTATCGAAAAATTCGTCTGCGCTGTCCGGGCTTACCGAATACAGCTGTCCGTCCACGGTGACGCAAACGCCCTCCGTGCACTTGCCGATGCAAAACCTGCCGGCAAGTTCTACCTTGTCCTCTAACCCGTAGGTTTTGACCTTGCTCCTGATTGCGTTCAGCACGCTCGTCGCGCCCTTGACGTGGCAGGAGCTGCCGATGCAAATCTCTACTCTTATCATTGTTTCCTCTCCCGGAGTTTATGTAGTCGCGGCAAACGCCGCTTCTTTTACTATTCGTAATCGACCACGTTCACCCAGCGGAGCAGGAATTCGCGCTCCTGCGGCTTGCCCTTGACGAGCTGCGAAGCCGCGACGATGGGTATCCATTTCTGGACGTATTGTTTCGCCGTGTCCGACAGCGCGCAGAACTTGTCGAGGTATTTGTCCGCTCCCGTGATGTCGCCGGCGAGCCAGAACAGTAAATACGTTCTCGCCGCGTCCGCCGAAGCGTTGCCCTGCGTGGCGTGCGCCCAATCGATGATATAGTCGCCGTCGCCCGATACTATCACGTTGCTCGGGTTGAAGTCGCCGTGGCACAGTTTGGTGTGCTTGGGCATGCCCTCGAGCCGCGTGTGGAGCTCATAGCGCGTGGTTGCGTCCAGCCCCGTCATAGAAATCTTGCGATTCATCTTGTCCTTGAGCTTGGTGAGAAGCGGCACCTGCTTTTCGTGCATCGAAATTTGCAGGCGGACGAACCTATATAGGTACTCGTCCTTTTTCTCCGGCTGCTCCTCCATAAGCCGCGCCAGCGTTTTGCCCTCGATGAAGTCGGTGACAATCGCCCACTTGCCGTCGAGCTTGGTCACTTCGCGCACCTTGGGCACGAACAGTCCGCAGTCCTCGACGCGCGCCTGATTAAGCGCTTCGTTGAGCACGTCGGCTTTGCCGTAGCCCTCGTCGAAAACCTTTATCGCCGCGTCGCCGTCGCGATAGACCATCTTGCCGGGGCGCACCGCTATTACGTTATCGAGTTTCATTTTTCCCTCCTTATACCTTCTCGTGCTTGCCGTAGTAAGCGTTGAGATACATTTGCTTGATTTCGCTCATCAGCGGATACCTGGGGTTCGCGCCCGTGCACTGGTCGTCGAACGCCTGTTCGGTCATCGCGTCGAGTCTGTCCAAAAAGTCCTTTTCGTCGGACACATAGTCGCGAATAGTCGGCTTTATTCCCACGCGCGCCTTAAGCTCGTTGACCGCTTTTATCAGTCTTTCCAGCTTTTCCTCGTTCGTTTTGCCGCCTAAGCCGAGGTAGTCGGCGACTTCGGCGTAACGAGCCAGCGTGTGCGGATAGCCGTATTGGGGGAACGTGCCCATTTTCGCGGGCTTTTCGGAGGCGTTGAAGCGCATTACCTCCTCCAGCATCAGCGCGTTTGCCACGCCGTGCGGCAGGTGGTGGAACGCGCCCAGCTTGTGCGCCATCGAGTGGCACACGCCTAAGAACGCGTTGGCGAACGCCATGCCTGCCATGGTTGCGGCGTTTGCCATCTTTTCCCTCGCCTCGGGGTCGTTCGCGCCGTTGTCGTAGGCGCGCGGCAGGTATTCGAATATCATTTTCAGCGAGCGCAACGCAAGCCCGTCGGTGTAGTCGGTGGCGAGCATTGCGGCGTAAGCTTCGAGGTCGTGCGACACCGCGTCTATGCCCGAAGCCGCCGTGAGGCTTTTGGGCGCGGTCATGTGGAAGTCCGCGTCGATAATCGCCATGTTCGGCAACAGCTCGTAGTCGGCAAGCGGATACTTGACGCCCGTTTTCTCGTCGGTGATGACGGCGAACGGAGTGACTTCCGAGCCCGTGCCGGCGGATGTGGGCACCGCGATGAAAAACGCTTTTTCGCCCATTTTCGGGAAGGTGTAAATGCGCTTTCTGATGTCGACGAAGCGCATAGCCATGTCCATAAAGTCCGCTTCGGGGTGCTCGTACAGCACCCACATGATTTTCGCCGCGTCCATCGCGGAACCGCCGCCGAGGGCGATTATGCAGTCGGGCTCGAACGAGCGCATGAGCTCCGCGCCGGCTCTGGCGCAGGCGAGCGTCGGGTCGGGCGCGACGTCGTAGAAGCAGGTGTGCTGTATTCCCATTTCGTCGAGCTTGTCGGTAATCGGCTTGGTGTAGCCGTTCTTGTAGAGGAAGCTGTCGGTGACGATAAACGCTTTTTTCTTGCCGAGCACCGATTTGAGCTCGGAAAGCGCGACGGGCAGGCAGCCCTTTTTGATATAAACCTTACCGGGCGTCCTGAACCACAGCATGTTTTCTCTCCTTATTGCGACGGTCTTGATATTGAGAAGGTGCTTTATTCCCACGTTTTCGGAAACGGAGTTGCCGCCCCAGCTTCCGCAGCCCAGCGTCAGCGACGGCGTGAGCTTGAAGTTGTACAGGTCGCCTATGCCGCCCTGCGACGACGGCGTGTTGACGAGAATGCGGCAGGTTTTCATGCGCTCGGCAAACTCGGCAATCTTGGCTTTTTCGGTAATCTCGTTGACGTACAGCGACGAAGTGTGACCGAAGCCGCCGTCCGCAACCAGCCTTTCCGCCTTGTCGAGCGCGTCGGAAAAGTCCTTTGCCTTGTACATCGCAAGCACCGGGGACAGTTTTTCGTGGGCAAATTCCTCGTCGAGGCTGACGGAAGTGACTTCGCCGATGAGAATCTTGGTGTCCTCGGGCACCTTTACGCCCGAAAGCTCGGCAATCGTGTGAGCCTTTTGCCCGACGATTTTTGCGTTTAGCGCGCCGTTGACGATAATCGTCTTTCTCACTTTTTCGGTTTCTTCTTTATCAAGGAAGTAGCAACCGCGCTCGCCGAATTCCTTTTTCACCTTATTGTACAGTTTTTCGTGGACGATGACCGACTGCTCGGAAGCGCAAATCATGCCGTTGTCGAACGTCTTGGAGTGGATAATCGAGTTGACGGTGAGCACAACGTCGGCGCTTTCGTCGATTACCGCAGGGGTGTTGCCGGCTCCCACGCCGAGCGCAGGTTTTCCCGACGAGTAAGCCGCGCGCACCATGCCGGGACCTCCGGTTGCGAGGATTATGTCCGCGCTCTTCATGACGAGCCCCGTCAGTTCCAGCGACGGCACGTCTATCCAGCCGATTATGCCTTTCGGCGCGCCTGCCGCAACCGCCGCCTCGAGCACTACTTTCGCCGCGGCAATCGTCGAGCGTTTTGCCCTCGGGTGCGGACTGATGATTATGCCGTTTCGGGTTTTCAGCGCAATCAGCGTCTTGAAAATCGCCGTGCTCGTGGGGTTGGTGGTAGGTATTACCGCCGCAATCAGTCCGATAGGCTCGGCAATCTTCATTATGCCGTAAGCCTTATCCTCCTCGATTACGCCCACGGTTTTAGCCTCGCGGTAGGCGTTATAAATATATTCCGAGGCAAAGTGATTTTTGATAACCTTGTCCTCGACTACGCCCATGCCCGTTTCTTCCACCGCCATTTTTGCGAGCGGAATACGCGCCTTGTCGGCTGCCGTCGCGGCGGCAAGGAAGATTTTGTCGACAGCTTCTTGCGTGTAGGTCGAAAACTCCTCGACAGCCGCGCGGATTTCGTCGATTTTCGCGGTCAGCGTTTCCACGCTGTCCACTATTCCGACTTCCGTTCTTGCTTCGTCATTTTGCATTTTGCCTCTCCTTTCCGAGAAAATTTATACTTCTTAATCTTTATCGCGTTACTTCTTTCCGCGAGCCGATTTAACTATTTTTTACGCGCGAGCTCGTCGCCCAGCGTCTTTGACAGCAGCGCGAGCGAAGCCGCCAAATCCTCGTACTTGACGATTATGCCCTCGGGCACGGTAAGGTGCGTGGGCGCAAAGTTCCATATCGCCTTTATCCCCGAGCTTATCATCATGTCGCACACCGGCTGAGCCTGCTCTTTGGGGACGGTGATTATGCCGATAAGGATATTCATTCGCTTCACGAGCCCGTGGAACTTGTCTATCGCGAACACTTTTTTGCCGCCGTAAACCGAGCCCTCGATTTCGGCGTTCGCGTCGAAGCCCGCCACGATTTTCAGCCCGTGCGACTCGAAGCCGTCGTAGGACAGCAGAGTTTTGCCCAGCCTGCCGACGCCCACTATCACAGCTTCGCTCGTATTATTATACCCCAAAAAGTCCTCTATATCTCCGATTAGCGCGGAAATTTCAAAGCCGAGCTTGGGTCGTCCCGGGCGGCGCGACACTATCGCGAGGTCCTTTCGCACCTGCACGGGGTTTTGCTTCAAGTCCTCCGCCATGACCGTGGACGAGATAAAAACCTCGCCCTCCTTAGCCCTGTTTTTCAGATACAACAGGTACCCCGGCATGCGTCCGAGCGCCGCTTTGGATATTTGTATCGCTTCTCTGTTCTCCGTCATCTTGCTCTCCCGTAGTTTATCGATAAAATTATACCGATTATTTATCGATTTGTCAACCGTTTTATATGTTTTTGTAAAAATAATGGGGATAAAAGCGGCTACCGAACGGCGTTTTTTCACAAATGCCGAAGAAAAAGCCCTTCCGCTGCCGGAAAGGCTTTTTTACGGTTGAAATATATGCGAAAAAACACGAGAATTACCTTATTTTTTACATAAACGTGCACAGCAGCATGAGAAGCGGAATGGTGATTACGCTGAGAAAGGTGGTGAGCAGCGTGGTTTTGACGGCGGTTTCGCGGTCGCCGTCGAACATTTCGGCGAACGTGAGCGAAAGCGAAGCCGACGGCATTGCCGTGACTATATACGCGGTGATTGCCACCGAGCGGTCAAGCCCGGGGAAAAGCCTTAAGAGCGCGAAGCCCACGGCGAACGCCGCGAGCGGCGATACGACGAGCTTGATGAGGCAGGTGACGTACACTTTGACGTCGGTGAAGAGCGAGGCGAATTTTACGTCGGCGAGGCGAATACCCAGAATAATCATCGACAGCGGCAACGTCATGTCGGCGAGGTAGCCTACCGCGCTCGACACGGGAACGATTACGTCAACGGGGATATAACTCTTGAAAAAGAACAGCGGCAGCGCGACTACCAGAGCGGCGGTCGGAGGGTTTAAAAGCGCGCGGCGGAAGCTTATGTTTTTCCTGTCGCCCGTCACCTCGTACACTCCCAGCGTCCAGCTTGCGATGTTGAAGCCCAGAATAAACACCGCGGTGTAAATCAGCATTTCGGGGTTTTCGGGGAACAGCGCTTTCATGACGGGTATGCCCATAAAGCCCACGTTGCCCATAAACGCCGTTATCGTGCAGATGCGCTTTTCTGCGGCGAGCTTGTCTACGAGCGGCAGTTCCTCTTCTCCGTCGCCTGCTTTTTTCGCGCGGAAAAGGGCGAACGTGCCCTTGGAGAGGAAATAAGTCGCGGCGTGTAGCAACAGCGACAGCAAAAAAGTCACGCCCATGCCTACCAGAAGCTCGGGGCGATAGTCTTTCTCTAAAAACGAATCGATTGTGAGAAACGGCTGGGAAACGTAAATGAGCACGGCGACGAGCGCGGCGACGGCTTTTTCGGGCAGCATGTTCTTCTTTCTGAGAATAAACCCGGGAATCGCGAGCGCAATCATCGTGGCGACGCTGATGAGCGATGTTAAAAAATCTACCTGCATAACGCGTTTATTATATATTATTTGTCGGCGCAGCGCAACGGTTTTGGGCGTTAAACCGCGAAAAACGCATAATCTGCAATAATTCCGCGACGAAACGCAATCCTCATGCACGGTAACTCGCGGTAAAATAGAAAAAGCCCTGTTCTTCGCACGGGTCAACCGAAACCGCGATGCGAAAGGGCTTTTTCAATGGGGAGAATAAGAAATTTCCAATCGGAATTATCCGACTTTGGAACTAAGTTGATTGCGCCGCTTACCGCGACGCGTTTTGCCGCGACGTGACTTGTCCGTCCTCGCCTTATAATCGGCGTTATCTGGTGACGGTGACTTTGTTCAGCGATTTCGGACTGTCGGGATTGTTGCCGATAGCGCAGCTGATTTTGCATGCCAGCATCTGCGCGTACAGCGCAAACGCGAACATCGCTTCGTTCTCGTCGCCGAACGGCGCGAACTCGTCGATATGCGCCGCGCCCTTATAGCAGTCGTAAGCCTTGCTGTCGGTGACGAGCGTGACGTCGGCTTTCAGCGAGGTGAGCTTGTCGAGACATCTCTTCACGTCCGCGACGTGAGCCGCCGCGAGCTCCGCGCTGCCGCCAGTGTACTCGGGCACATACACGAAAACGTGCGTTCCCTCGTCCACCATTGCCATCGGTCCGTGATAAAAATCGCTCATCGCGTAGCCGCGCATACGGATATAGCAGGTTTCCTGTAATTTCAGCGAGCCCTCGAACGCGATGGGGTACGCAAGCCCTCTTGCGAGAATAAAGCCGTCCTTTATGTCTTTCAGTCTGTCCGCGTCGGCGGAAGTGAATTTATCGGCTTCTACGGCGAACTTTGCCACCTTTTCGGAAAGCGAAGCATACTTCTTCACAAGGTCGTCGCGGTGAGCGAGCGCGCACGCGAGGTTGAGCATCGCGTAAAGCTGGACTGAGAACGTCTTGGTAGCCGCAACGCTGACTTCCTTGCCGGCGTTAAGGTAGATATGATACTCGGCGGCTTTTGCGAGCGGACTGTCGGCGTCGTTGGTAACGGCGACGGTGACCGCGCCCTGCTCTTTCGCCTTTTCGATGACGGCGATGACGTCGGCGGCATAACCGCTCTGCGAGCAGCCGATGACGAGGTTGGCGGAAAAATCAACCTTGCCGTCGTACATCGTGACTACCGACGGCGCGACGTAGCCTGCCGTGTAGCCGCTCATGATTTCGACGAGGTACTTAAAGTAGAAAAGCGCGTGGTCGGAAGTGCCGCGACCGGCGAGGCAGACGTTCTTCACGCCGTGCTTCTCGGTATCGGCGACGATTGCCGCAATGGTTTTCGCGTTCACGGCGTTAAAGCCCGCAATCGCGCGCTCGGTTTCGGAAATTTCCTTCCACATCAATGTGTCTTTATAGTTCATCGTAAAACGCCTCCCGTGGGTTTTATTTCGTTTACTTACTCAGCCTTTTCAGGCGGTTCTCTACGTCCGCGCGGAACGAATCGATATAGCGCGCGATAAACTCGAACGGGCTTTCGTCGGTCTTGTCCGCAATAAGCTCGGTCATGTCTACGCCGTAGTTGAGCGCGTTCGCCTCGTCCACGCCGTGGCTTGCGTAGTAAGTGGCGTTGGCGATTCTCCTCGACTGCGCCGCAAGGTCATAGCGCTTGCCGCCGCAAATCTGCGAATCGAACACGCTGATGAGCGCCGCCGAAACGTTGGGGTGCGCGCTCACGTCGAACACCGTCTTTTCGTCGTCGACTACCCAATCGAGGTCGCGCCACACTTCGCAACCGTACAGCTTCTTAGGTCTGAGCTCCTTCGGCAATCTGCGGATTGCTTCTATCACTCTCAGCGCAACCGCGCAGTGCGTGTCGTGCTTGTCGGCGGGATTGTGCGTGTAGATGATTTCGGGTCGGGTTTCCTCGATGACGCGCATAAGGTCGGCGATAACCGCCTCGTTCTTTCCGTCCTTGACCGAAGCCGAGGTGTATCCGAGCATCAGCTGCGCCGCGTATTCGCCCACGAACGCCGCTTTTTCCTGCTCGACGACGCGCACGGCTTTCATTTCCTCGTCCGTGTAGTCCGCGTACAGCCCGTTGCGCGGACTGCCGGCTCCGTCGGTGACGACTACGCCCGTAAACCACTTGTCCTTTTTCCCGAAGCATTCCAGCACTCCGTGCATCGCCATAAGCTCGATGTCGTCGTGGTGCGCCGAAATCGCAAGGTGCGTCGTGCGCCCGAGCTCCTCGTTTCCGTCGGGGAAAAATACCGTCGCGTTTTCGTTGTTAAGCTTCATGACCAATCGCTTATCCTCCCGTCCGCTTTGCTTTTTTCACTCTAATTATATACCGTACTCTGCCCTAATCGGTGTAACAATAGAATACAAAATTTGCACAAAAGGACAGTTACGCTTGCCAAAAATCCGCGCGTATGATATACTTTACTCATTATGAAAACCGATAAAACCGCAATAGAGCTTACGCCCTACAAAAAAACCGTGCCCTCTTCGCCGATAAACGTCAGGTGTCTGTACACGGTGCACTATTTCCGCTACGGTCAGAAGTTCGCTTTCAAGGGCGAGCGGCACGATTTCTGGGAGCTGGTGTACATCGATTCGGGCGCGGCGGAAATTACCGCAGGCGACAAGACGCTCGTGCTCACTCAGGGCGAGTGCTATTTTCACAAGCCCGGGGAATATCACAATATCCGCACCGACGAGCAGTTCGCAAACTCCGTCATAGTGTCTTTCGGCTGCGACAGCGCGGCGATGAGCGTGCTCGAGGACGCGCGGCTCACGCTGGGCGAGGCGGAAAAATCGCTGCTCAACAAGATTGTCAGGGAAAGCAGCGACGCGTTTACCGACAAGCTCAACGACGTTTATCTCAACAAGATGCACCGCTCCCCCGACGCGCCGTTCGGCGGCGAGCAGCTTATCAAGCTTTACGTCGAGCAGCTGCTGATTTTGCTGTGCCGCAGACGGTTTGCAGCCGACGGGAAAACGGAAAGCGGCGGCGAGCCCAAAGAGCGGCAGGCGAAGAATGCCGGCGAACTCGTCGAGCGCATAAAGGCGTACCTTGCCGAGAACACCTACGGCACGATTACCATCGATGGCGTGGCGAACGCCATGTTCTTCTCCAAAACCTACGTCAAGTCCGTGTTCAAAAAGGGCACGGGGCAGACGATTATGCAGTACTTCTCTTCGCTTAAAATCGACGAGGCGAAAAAACTGATAAGCTACAATCGCTATACGTTCACGGAAATCGCGTACAGGCTTGGGTATTCGTCGCTGCACTATTTTTCGCGGCAGTTCAAAAAGAGTACGGAAATGACGTTGTCGGAATACGCGCGGTCAATCAAGGTCGACGACGTGCTGTAAAAAACCGATACGGGCGCGGATTGAAGCGGATAAAAGCCGAAGGCAAAGGCAAAATTGCTTGCCTCTCGGCGATTTTCTTGACAACGACGGCGCGCGCGTTATATAATGAAAAGAAGTTTATACGGAGCGAGCATTATAATGGATTACAAAGCAATCGAAAAAAAGTGGAACGATATTTGGGAAAAGGAAGGTTTGCACACCTTTCACCGCGAGGACGCGGACAAGAAATACTACGTTCTCGAGATGTTTTCCTACCCCTCGGGCGCGAATCTGCACCTCGGGCATTGGTATAACTACGGTCCCACCGATTCGTTCGCGCGGTTCAAGCGCATGCAGGGCTACTCGGTTTTCCAGCCGATGGGCTTCGACGCGTTCGGACTGCCTGCCGAGAATTACGCTATAAAGACGGGTATTCACCCCAAAGACAGCACCGAAAAGAACATAAAGACCATGGAAGGTCAGCTCAAAAACATGGGCGCGATGTTCGATTGGAGCGAGGAGCTTTACACCTGCTCGCCCGAGTACTACAAGTGGACTCAGTGGATTTTCCTGCAACTCTATAAAAAGGGGCTCGCCTATCAGAAGCTGTCGCCCGTCAATTGGTGCTCGTCCTGCAACACCGTGATTGCCAACGAGCAGGTCGTCGACGGCAAGTGCGAGCGCTGCGGTACCGAAATCGTCAGAAAGGAAATGACGCAGTGGTTCTTCAAAATCACCGATTACGCCGAGGAGCTTCTCTCCGGCCTCGACAAGCTCGACTGGCCGGAAAAGACTAAGCTGATGCAACGGAATTGGATTGGCAAGTCCGAGGGCGCGGAGGTCGAGTTTACGCTGGAAAACGGTCGCTCTTTCCGCGTGTTCACCACTCGCCCCGACACTCTGGGCGGCGTTTCGTTTATCGTTTTCGCTCCCGAGCATCCCTGGATTAACGAAATTACTTCTGCCGGGCAAAAAGCTGCGGTCGAGGCGTACAAGGCGGCTACAGCTAAGCTCAGCGATATCGAACGTCAGTCCACCGTCAAGGAAAAGTCGGGCGTTTTCACCGGGGCTTACGCGATAAATCCGCTTAACGGCGAGCGCGTGCCCGTGTGGATTGCCGACTACGTTCTCTCCACCTACGGCACGGGTATCGTCATGGGCGTGCCTTGCGGCGACAAGCGCGACTACGAGTTCGCGACTAAATACGACTTACCGATTAAGCGCGTCATCGAATACCGCGACGGCGCCGAGCACCCCATGCCCTGCGAGGAGTACGGCTATGTGTGCAACACCCCCGGCTTCGACGGCATGAGCAGCGAAGAAGCCAAAAAGGCGATTACGGCAAGGCTCGAGAAGGACGGCAAGGGCAAGCTGAAGGTCAATTACCGCCTGCGCGATTGGTCGGTTTCCCGTCAGCGCTATTGGGGCGCGCCTATCCCCGTCATTCACTGCGAGCACTGCGGCGCGGTGCCCGTTCCCGAAAAGGATTTGCCCGTCGAGCTCCCCTACAACGTCAACTTCACTCCCGACGGCAAGTCGCCGCTCGGCAAGTGCGACGAGTTTATGAACGTGACCTGCCCCGTGTGCGGCAGACCGGCTCGCCGCGACCCCGACACGCTCGACACGTTCGTTTGCTCGAGCTGGTACTTCCTGCGCTATCCCGACGCGCACAACGCGACTGCGCCGTTCGACGGCGAGTACATCGACAAGATGCTGCCCGTCGACAAGTACGTCGGCGGCGCGGAACACGCCTGCATGCATCTTCTCTACTCGCGATTTGTCACAAAGGCTTTGCGCGACATGGGCTATATCCACTTCGACGAGCCGTTTAAGTCGTTGGTGCATCAGGGCGTTATTTTGGGTCCCGACGGCACGCGCATGAGCAAGAGCAAGGGCAATATCATCAACCCCGACAAGTACGTTTCCGAGTACGGCTCGGACACTTTCCGCCTCTACCTTATGTTCGGTTTCTCGTACATGGAGGGCGGTCCCTGGAACGACGACGGCATCAAGTCGGTCGCGAAATTCCTTGACCGTGTGGAGCGAATCGTGACCAAGGAGCACGCGGACGGAGGCGACGACAAGGCAGGTAAGGAGCTCGAATACGCGCTCAATTACTGCGTCAAGAACGTGACCGCGGACATGGAGGCGTTTTCGTTCAACACCGCTATCGCAAGAATAATGGAGCTCGTCAACGTCATGTACAAGGTAGACGGCGCGGCGAAAAAAGAACTTATGGAAAAGGCCGCGGACGCGCTCGTGCTCATACTCGCGCCGTTCGTGCCGCACATTTCCGAGGAGCTTTACCACGCTCGCGGCGGTAAAGAGCAGTCGGTTTTCCTCTGCCGCTACCCCGTTTGCGACGAGAGCAAGCTCGTCAAGGACGAAATCGAACTCGCCGTGCAGTTCAACAGCCGCGTGAAAACCAAGATTATGGTGCCCAGCTCTGCCGATAACGCCGAGATAGAGAAAATCGCGCTCTCCGACCCGAAAGTCGTCGAACTCCTCGCCGGCACTCCCGTCAAAAAGGTAATCGTCATCAAAGGCCGCCTCGTCAACCTCGTGATTTAACCTCGGCGGTATATAATGAGGAATAAGAAAAGAGCTCGCGAAAATCAATCGCGAGCTTCTTTTTTCAACTGTATATATTTATTTCAAACCTGTTTGGACAACGCTGTATTCGCCGGTGTCGACGCTGTAATCCATAACACACGTTTTGTTCTTATACTCATACATAAACATTATTTCATACAACTCAAAGCAATCCACAAGTTCGACAAACGCTTCGTCGTCGGATTTAAATCTCACAGTATCGTTACCGTACTTAACGGCTAATTGCAGTTGAATCGTTTCCGTTTTTGCAATTTTCTTGTCTTCGTTATATTCAAAATCCATGCCCAGCAATCCGCCGGTATATAAATTAGCCGTTTCGACCATTTTGTCGATTTCTTCTTGCGTCAACGGTTCGTTTTGCGGATTACGCCCTTTACTTACTATATATTTCCGGATTTTGTCGACGGAAGCCTGATCATCTTTTTGTCTGTAATAAGTAGTAACGCTCTTGTATGAGCAACCGTTTATTCTATTGACTTCGACATGCATGCCGGTTCCGAACCCGGATACGTACTCCTCCTTCACAAACGTGAAATCCTCGTAAAGCGGATATTCTTTCTTTGCCCCGCACGAGCAAAGCACACACACGCACATAATCGCCAGCAATACGCAAACGATTTTCTTAATTCTTTTCATTCGCATTTCTCCTTTAATTTACTATACTCGCATTCTACTCCATCTATAAAATAAAGTCAAGTATTTAACAACATATAATACAGATATTCATAAATTACTTGCCGTGCTTTTCGAGCCAGGATACAGCGTAGGAGCAGACGGGAATCGGGGTGCGCGAACGCGAAGCGATTACTTTTACTGCGCGTTCCATCAGTTTGCCGGCGACGCCCTGACCGCGAAGCGAATCGGCTACATAGGTGCGCGTGATTTCGCACTTATCGTCGCCACTGTCGGGGAACGTGATTTCGGCAAGCGTTTCGCCCGATTTATTCACGGCGTACACTCGGTTACTCGCCTCGATAAAGGTCAACTCGCCTCCGAACGCGGCGTTTTTCTTAAACTCGAAGAGGTTAAGCCCCACGCCTTCGTCGAATTTTCGGTCGACTTCGCCGTCTATAACGGTGATAAAAAGCTCGCAGGTCGCGCCGACGATCGCGCGGTTAAGGTGTCCGCCCACCGCCGCGCCGTCCGCGCCTGCCGCGCTCATGTGCAGGTGGCAGTAGAACTCGCCGCCGAGGGTGTTTACATTGCCCAGCAGCGACACGATTTCGTAGCAACCGGTGAACGAATGCGAGGCATATTTCTTCTCGTTGAAGTCGAACGCGCCCACCGTAAACTCGCGCACCGCGCCTATCGCGCTTATTTCGGCAAGGCGCACGTTTTCCTTTGTCGCGACTTCTTTGAGATTGTCGATAATTTCCTCGCCACGGTCTATTCTCACCACTATTTTATTACCGAATTTTTCGTACTGCATGTGTTCTTCTCCTTTTATATAAGGTGGATTAGTCGTTCCACGTCGGGGATTCCACGCTCGGCGTGCCGCCACGCTCTGAATGACGAGGTAAGACGGAAAGTTCGCATTACATTTATTTGACTTTTTATAAGGATAATTACTTGTTCTATGTAGGGGATCCTCACGCGCTACGCGCTCAGGATGACGAGGGAAACGGAAAATCGCATTACTTTTATTTGACTTTTTTATAAGGATAATTACTTTTCTGCTGTGGGGGATCCTCACGGTCGCGGAACGCCGCTCCCTCAGGATGACGACTTGGAACGGAAAGCGAACGTTCAATTTATCTAAACAATAACCCTATCGTACTTTATTATCCCCACCTACGCAAAAAGCCGCATGACGGGAACACGCGGCTTTTGCATTAAAAGCCTACTTGTTGTTGTCGTCGTATTCGAGGACAGCTTTGATACGGCGCACGCCTGCGGACGAGGATTGTTCCTTGACGATGCGGAAGTGACCGAGCTCGCCGGTGCGAGCGGCGTGAGGACCGCCGCAAATCTCTTTCGAGTACTTGCCCATGGTGTAAACCTTGACTTTTTCGCCGTACTTGGCGGTGAAAAGTCCGGTCGCGCCCTGAGCCTTGGCTTCGTCGACGGTCATTTCCTCGCAAACGACGGGCACGTCGGCTTTGATTGCCTCGTTGACCTTCTTCTCCACCTCGGCGATTTCCTCCGGGGTGAGCGCACGAGGGAACGTGAAGTCGAAACGCAGGCGTTCCTCGGTGATATTGCTGCCCTTCTGATTGGCGTTGGGGTCGTTTAAGACTTCCTTGAGCGCGCGGTGCATAAGGTGCGTTGCGGTGTGGAGACGCGCGGTGGCGACAGTGTTGTCGGCAAGACCGCCCTTGAATTTCTGTTCCGCGCCTGCGTGGCTCTTTGCCTGATGCTCGGAAAAAGCCTTGTTGAAGTCGTCGATATTGACTTTGAGTCCGCGTTCCTTAGCAAGCTCGACGGTCATTTCCACGGGGAAGCCGTAGGTGTCGTAGAGGCGGAACGCGGCTTTACCGCTGACGGTGTCGCCCACGAGGTAATGGCAAAGCTTTTCAAACTCGCGCATGCCGCCCTGAAGCGTCTTTTCAAAGCGCGCTTCTTCCATGGTGATTTCGTTTATTATGCGGTCATGGTTTTCGATAAGCTCGGGATAGACGTCGGCATACTCGCCGATGACGGCTTCGGCAACCTCGATAAGCTTACCTGCCTCGATGTCGAGGTTTTTGGCAAAGCGGATAGCTCTTCTGAGCAGTCTTCTCAGTATATAGCCCTGGTCGACGTTGGAGCAAGCGACGCCCTTTTCGTCGCCTATCATGAACACGGACGTGCGGATGTGGTCTGCGACTATGCGGATAGCCTTGGTAGCCTCGTCGCTCTCGCCGTGCTTCTTGCTGCCGACTTTTTCGATAGCAGAGATAATGGGCGCGAACAAGTCGGTTTCGTACACGGACTTTTTGCCCTGAAGTATGCACAGCGTGCGCTCTAAACCCATGCCGGTGTCGACGTTCTTCTGTTTAAGCGGCTCGTACTTGCCGTCGGCGGTCTTGTTGTACTCCATGAAAACGTCGTTCCATATTTCGAGGTACTTGCCACAGTCGCAAGCCGGCGAGCAATCGTCGGAGCACTTGGGCTGACCGTTGTCTATAAACATTTCGGTGTCGGGGCCGCATGGACCGGTTATGCCGGCAGGTCCCCACCAATTGTTCTCTTTCGGCAGGAAGAAAACGTGGTCGGGCTTTATGCCGCACTTAATCCACAGCGCCGCGCCCTTTTCATCGCGCGGACAGTCGCTGTCGCCGGCAAACACCGAAACGGCAAGGCGATTTGGTTCTATTCCGAGGTATTTCGGCGAAGTCAGAAACTCATACGACCAGGGTATCATTTCGTCCTTGAAGTAGTCGCCCAGCGACCAGTTGCCCAGCATCTCGAAGAAAGTGCAGTGGCTGACGTCGCCCACTTCGTCGATGTCGCCCGTGCGAACGCACTTCTGCACGTCGCAAAGCCTTTTGCCGGCAGGGTGCTTTTCTCCGAGCAGGTACGGCACCAGCGGATGCATGCCTGCGGTGGTGAACAGCACCGTCGGGTCGTTTTCGGGAATAAGCGAAGCCGAGCTTATCACCGCGTGACCGCGCTCCGAGAAGAACTCGAACCACATTTTTCTCAATTCTTTTGCAGTTACGTTTTTCATATTAACTCCGTTAAGGTTGTTTTTTCTTTGCGTTTTGCGATTAAAAATCGCGTTCTCGTTCGAGCAGAATTTTCTTTAAGTCCGCTACGTTTTCGGCGGTGAAATCGGGTTTTTCGTCAATGAGCGCCCGTCTGTCGCCGAAGCCGTACAGCGCGGCTATCGAGCTCGCTCCCACGGCTTTCGCCGCGCGGATGTCGAACACGGCGTCGCCCGCCATTACCGAATTCTCGGTAAGCTTTGCCGCCGCCACAAGCTCCTTTTTGTCGTCGGACTTGACTGCGAGCGAGGGACCTACTACCCTGTCGAACGTGCCGTCGAGCCGCAGAAACTCGACTACCACGTCCAGCGAAACCTGCGGCTTCGCGCTGGCTACCGACAGTTTTACGCCCCTTTCTTTAAGCTCGCCTAAAAGCTCGCGCATGCCGTCGTACAGTTTCAGTTTGAATATACCCTCGCGCGAATAAGTTTCGCGATAGTATTCCACGGCGCGCTCGGCGTTTTCGGGACTGAGCCCCGTTATGCGCTGAAAACTTATGAACAGCGACGGTCCGATAAAGCCTTTCAGCGTTTCGCGCGGAAAACTCGGAGAGCCGACTTTTCGGAGTGCGTACTCAACCGATTCGATTACGCCCTCGCTTGTATCCGCGAGCGTGCCGTCAAAATCGAAGATTACTCCGTCGAAGCTCATTTCTTGTAGCCGTCCTTTAAGGACACCACCTGATTGAACGTCACGCCCTCGTACTTGCCGTCGCGGCAAAAGTACCCGGTGCGCACGAATTGGTAAGAGGTAAGCGGCGCGGTTTCTCCCAGCATTTTCTCGCCCTTGGCTTTTAGCACAACGCGCGAATTCGGGTTAAGCCGCTCGGAAAAGTCCTCGTGCACTCCGTCGTAAGGAAGAAGCAGGCTGTCGTAGAGGTTGACGGTCATATCCGCGGCGGTGGCTGCGTCCACCCAATGGATAACGCCCTTTGCCTTGACGCCGCAGCTGTCCGCTCCCGAAGCGCTGCCCTCGATTACTTCGGCGTAAACGCGCTTTACCTCGCCGTTCTCCTCGTCGTAGCCCGTAGCTCTTATGATATACGAGCCCTTGAGCCGCACTACGCCGCCGGGGGTGAGGCGTTTGTACTTGGGCGGCGGAACGACGGCAAAGTCCTCTTTTTCGATATATAATCTCGGCGAGAAGTCCACCTCGCGCGTTCCCTTTTCGGGCGCGTTGGGATTGACGTCGACCGTGACTTTTTCGGTATGGTTTTCGGGTAAGTTGGTGAGCACGAGCTCAATCGGGCAAAGCACCGCCATGGCTCTGTCGGCGGTATAGTTCAGCTCGTCGCGAATACAGCTTTCGAGCAGCGACAGTTCAACCTCGCTGTTGGCTTTGGCTACGCCTATTTTCTCGCAGAAATCGCGGATTGCCGTGGGCGTGTAGCCGCGCCGTCTGATACCTGCAATCGTTGGCATTCTGGGGTCGTCCCAGCCGTCGACAAAATGCTCGTCGACAAGCTTTTTGAGATAACGCTTGCTCATTATCGTGCGCTCGAGGTTGAGCCGCGCGAATTCGTATTGATGCGGAGGATTGACAAACTCGCCTTCTCTCAGCACCCAATCGTAAAGCGGACGATGGTCCTCGAACTCAAGCGTGCAGATGGAGTGCGTGACGCCCTCCACGGCGTCCTCGATCGGGTGAGCGAAGTCATACATGGGGTATATGCACCACTTGTCACCCTGACGGTGATGAGTGGCTTTCAGCACGCGGTAGATAATCGGGTCGCGCATGTTGATGTTGGGCGAAGCCATGTCGATTTTCGCGCGGAGCACCAGCGCGCCGTCGGCGACTTTTCCGTTCTTCATGTCCTCGAACAGCGCAAGACTCTCCTCCACGGGGCGGTTGCGGTGCTTACTTTCCACGCCGGGCTCGGTGAGCGTGCCGCGCATTTCGCGCATCTTATCGGGCGTAACGTCGTCGACGTAAGCCTTGCCCTTTTTAATCAGCTTTACCGCCGTTTCGTACATGGTGTCGAAATAGTCGGAAGCAAAGTACACGTCGCCTTTCCAGCCCAGCCACTCGACGTCGGCGACAATCGAGCGGACGAACTCGTCGTCCTCTTTCACGGGGTTGGTGTCGTCGAAACGCAGGTTGCACTTGCCGCCGTACTTGACCGCCGTGCCGTAGTAGTTAAGGCATATCGACTTTGCGTGACCGATGTGCAGGTATCCGTTCGGCTCGGGCGGAAAGCGCGTGATGACCTCGCTCACTCTGCCCTCGGACAAGTCCTTTTCGATGATTTCTTCAATAAAGTTTGCCATATATTCTCTCCGAAAATATGTTTATGGTTGTTTGTTTTTTATAGTTTTTCTAAAAGCGCGGATTTTTCGATGATTTTGTACGAAACCGAGCGACGGCGTATCGGGTAATACGTCTAGCGAGGTTTCGTGCAAAAGCGCGGAAAAGACGCCTTTAGAATAAACCCGAAACTACGCCGTCTTTAATCGACATTCTTTCGGCGTTGGGCGAACGCGACAGTCCGGGCATAAGCATAATCGAACCGGCGACGGCTACCAGAAATTCCGCGCCTGCCTTGTACATGACTTCGCGCACGGTTATCTTAAAGCCCTTTGGCCTACCGATAAGCTTGGGATTGTCGGACAGCGAGTACTGCGTTTTGGCGATGCACACGGGCAGGTTCTGCGGATAGCGCGCCATGTCCTCGCGCGCCTTGTCGGTGAAAATCACGCCGTCCGCGCCGTAAATGCGCCGCGCAACCGCCTCGATTTTTTCCTCCGTCGTGTCGGACAGCGGATAGCAGAAGCTTAGCGGCTCGGTTTCCGTTTCGCAAAGCCTTGCCACTTCGTCGGCGAGCTCGGTCGCGCCGAAGCCGCCTTTTGCCCAGCACTCCGTGCAGACGGCTTTCACGCCGAGCCCTGCGAGCTTACCTTGGAGCAGCGCGATTTCCTCGTCGCCGTCGGTGGCGAAGCGGTTGATTGCCACCACGCACGGCCGACGGTAAACGCCGGTCATGTTTTCGACGTGTTTCAAAAGGTTGGCTATGCCGTTTTCGAGCGCCTTGTCGTCGCGCTCGGAGAGGTTTTCGGTCTTGCCGCCCGCGCACTTGAGCGCGCGGAGCGTGGCTACCACCACTACCGCCGAGGGCGCGAGCCCCGAAACACGGCACTTGATGTCGAGAAATTTCTCCGCGCCGAGGTCGGCTCCGAAGCCTGCCTCCGTGACCGCATAGTCGGCGTAGGAGAGCGCCATGCGAGTCGCCTGAACGCTGTTGCAGCCGTGCGCGATGTTTGCGAACGGTCCGCCGTGAACGAACGCCGGCACGCCCTCGAGCGTCTGCACGAGGTTGGGCTTTATCGCGTCCTTTAACAGTATCGTCATCGCTTCTTCGGCTTTGAGGTCGCGAGCGGTGACGGGCTTGCCGTCGTTATTAAGCCCCACGACTATGTTGCCGAGGCGGCGTTTTAAGTCGTCTATATCGTCGGCAAGGCACAGAATCGCCATGATTTCGCTGGCGGCGGTGATGTCGAAGCGGTCGTCGCGCTCGCAATTCATGCCCACGCCCGAGCGCACCGCACGAAGCGCGCGGTCGTTGACGTCGAGACAGCGGTGCCAGGTGACTTCTTTGATACCTAAGGTGTTGCCCCAATAGATATGATTGTCAATCATCGCCGCGAGCAGGTTGTTCGCCGCGGTTATCGCGTGGATGTCGCCCGTAAAGTGCAGGTTGATGTCCTCCATCGGCGCAATCTGAGCGTAACCGCCGCCTGCCGCGCCGCCCTTTATGCCGAACACCGGACCCAGCGACGGCTCGCGTAGCGCGAGGCACACGCTTCTGCCCGTCTTTTTCAGCCCGTCGGCAAGCCCTATCGACACGGTGGTCTTACCCTCTCCGGCAGGAGTGGGGTTTATCGCCGTGACGAGCACGAGTTTGCCCTTCTTTGCGCCGAGCTTAGTGACCTTGGCTTTGTACTTGCCGTAGCACTCGAGGTCGCCTTCGTCCACGCCGAGGCTCGCCGCGATTTCGGTTATCGGTTTAAGTACCGCGGAATCCGCGATTTCGATGTCGGTAAGCATTATTTACACCCTCCGCATTTGTCAAGATTAAGTTTCCACGAGTCGGCTTTCATGCCGCCGTTTTCCGCAGCCGTAAAGCCGATTGCGATAAGCCTATCGTCAGTAAAACTCGCAGTTATGTCCCTGCCGCGATTTTTAAGCACGAACGCCGCCGAACGCAAGAGAAAATCGCCGTACTTTTCGTCGGCGGCTTTGTCGGCAAACTCGACTTTCTCGAGCGCCGCGCCGCGAATATATGCGCGCGCCGCCGCTATGCCGCCGTCGTAAAGCGCGAACACGTCGGTTTTACCGTCTGTTTTCTCTTTAAGAAATTCCAGCATCGTGAAGTATCGTTCCTCTTCTTCTCGCGCGCTCGGGCGCGTATGCTAACATTTTAGTCCTAAGTCGGCTTTTTGTCAACGATTTACGGGCGTTACCGCGCGAGCCGCCGCGCTTTTTGCGTTAATTCTCGTCCTCGCCGCTCCCGAACAGCAGCCGCGAGTCGCGTTTTGCCTGCTTAAGAAAGCCGGTGAGCAGCGAATAACGCTTGGCGACGTAGTTGTTGTCCACCATTTTTTTGATATTGTACCGCTCGCCGATGAGCACCACCATTTTTTTCGCGCGCGTGATTGCGGTGTAAAGAAGGTTACGCGTCATTATCATCGGACCGCCGGAAGTGACGGGCATCACCACCGCGTCGAACTCGCTGCCCTGACTCTTATGGACGGTTATAGCGTAGGCGAGCACGAGCTGATTGTAGATGTCGGGCGTGTAAACCGCCACTCGTCCGTCCTCGAACTCCACCGTCATGTCGCCGCGACTGCGGTTTATCTCGCGTATTACGCCGATATCGCCGTTGTACACTCCCGTGCCCTCGCGGTAGTTATAGCCGCTCGCGATTTTCCACTCGAGGTCGTAGTTGTTGACGACGTGCATTACCTTGTCGCCCTCGCGGTACACATAGTCCTCGTCCTCTATCGTCGCGCCGCCCTTGGACGGGTTAAGCCTGTTCTGAAGCAGCTTGTTTATGTTAATCGAGCCTGCCGCGCCGTTCTTTCGCGGACACAGCACCTGCACTCTGTCGGGCGTAACGCCGATAAAGCCTGCCGCGCGCTCCACCATGTCGGCGGTTTTCGCGGCTATGCGCTCGGGCTCGGACACCGAAAGATAGAAAAAGTCGCGCGTCTTGTCGTTAAGCTCGGGCATTTCGCCGCGATTGACGGCGTGCGCGTTGGTGACAATCAGGCTCTCGCCCGCCTGACGATAGATGCGGTCGAGCGTGACGCATTCGATTTCGCCCGAGTTCATCACGTCGGCAAGCACGTTGCCGGCTCCCACGCTGGGCAGCTGGTCCTTGTCGCCCACGAGCACCAGCCTTGTGCCCGGCTGTAATTTTTTCAGCAGCGCCTCGAAAAGGAAAATATCCACCATCGAGAACTCGTCGACGATTACCGCGTCGCACGCGAGCGGCTCGCCGTCGGAAACCGCCGCTCCGCCGATTTTACAGGCGCGGTGGACGGTGCTCGCTTCCCTGCCCGTAGCCTCGCTCATGCGCTTTGCCGCACGTCCCGTGGGCGCCATCAGCGTTACTTTTTTGCCGATATGGTCGAATACATCCAGAATACACTTTATAATCGTCGTTTTGCCCGTGCCCGGTCCGCCCGTCACGAGCGCGACGCCCGACGTTATCGCCGCCCTGACCGCTTCGCGCTGGTTGGGCGCGAGCGTAATATTGTTGATTTTCTCGTAAGCTTCGATGTCGCCCGTCACGTCGTAGACGGTGGAGTCGGCAGCCTCTATCAGCCGCTCGAGCAGCACCGCGGCGTTCTTTTCGGTGCGGTAAACCCCGGGCAGAACGTACACTTCGGTGTCCGAAGTTTCGGTAAGTTTTATGCGCCGCTCGAGCACGAGCCCGTCCGCGACCGAACGCACAAGTTCCTCGTCCACGCCGAGAAGATTTGCCGCCTCCGCGACCGTTTCTTCTCTCGGATAACAGGTGTTGCCGCTCTTCGACACGCTCTCTTTCAATATATAGATGACGCCTGCGGCTACTCTGAACTCGCTGTCGCGCCCGATGCCTGCGCGTTGCGCGATTTTGTCGGCGGTGATAAAGCCTATTCCGTCCACGTCCTCAATCAGGCGGTAGGGGTTTTGGCGCACCGTGTCCGCCGTCGCCTTGCCGTAGACCTTGTAGATTTTAAGCGCAGTACCCAGCGGTATGTCGAACGCCTGAAGCGCCATTACCGCGTCCTGCATTTCCTTGATTTCGCCGTAAGCCTTGGCTATTTCCGCTGCCTTTTGCTTGCTGATGCCGCGCACCGTCGCAAGCCGTCCGGGCGCGTTTTCTATGACGGAAAACGTGTCTTTTCCGAACGTCGAAACGAGCCGCAACGCGAGCGCCGGACCTATGCCTTTTATCAGTCCGCTACCAAGGTATCTGACTATGCCGTCGATACCGTCGGGCTTTTCTATCTCGCACCGCGAAGCCTTGAACTGTCTGCCGTACTTCGGATGCACGACGTACTCGCCCGTCAGCGTGACGGTCTGTCCCTCGACTACCGGCGGAAAAACGCCTGCGGAAATAACGGGCTCGCCATCTATGTCAAGCACCAGAATGGTAAACCCGTTTTCTTCGTTGCGGAAACGTATCTCGTCGATGTCGCCGCGTATATTCACTTATTTAATCGCCTTTTTCAGGGCTTCCGCTCTATCGGTCTTCTCCCACGCGAACGCAGGGTTGCCGAAGTGTCCGTAATTGGAAGTCGCCGCGTACACGGGCTTACGGAGGTCAAGCTGTTTTATGATGCTGTACGGGCGGAAGTCGAACACGGCGTTTACCGCGGCGAGGATTTGCTCGTCGGAGTACTTGCCCGTGCCGAACGTTTCTATATTCAGCGACACGGGGTTTGCCTTGCCGATAGCGTAGGCAACCTGAAGTCTGCATTTGTCCGCGAGCCCTGCCGCGACGATATTTTTGCAGACGTAGCGCGCGTAGTAGGTCGCCGAGCGGTCAACCTTGGTGGGGTCCTTGCCGCTGAACGAGCCGCCGCCGTGCGGACACATGCCGCCGTAGGTGTCTACGATTATTTTTCTACCCGTCAGTCCGCTGTCGCCCTGCGGTCCGCCGATGACGAAGTTGCCGGTGGGATTGACGTAGTACTTGGTGTCGGGGGTGAGCCACTTGTCGGTAATCACGGGGCGAATAAGTTTTTCGATAACGTCTTTCTCGAGCGCGGCGTGCTCCACCCCGGGGTTATGCTGAGTGGAAACCACGACGGTATCCACCGCTACCGGTACGCCGTCGTCGTAAGCCACGGTGACCTGCGCCTTGCCGTCCGGACGAAGGTACGGGATTTCGCCCGATTTACGAAGCTCGGCGAGCTTTTTCGTCAGCTTGTGGGCGAGCATAATCGGCAGCGGCATAAGTTCGTCGGTTTCGCGGCAGGCATAGCCGAACATCATGCCCTGGTCGCCCGCGCCCTCGCTTAGCGCGTCGTCCGTTTCGCCGCCTCTCGCTTCGAGCGCCTTGTTTACGCCCATGGCAATGTCCGCCGACTGCTCGTCGATGGTGGTGAGTACCGCGCACGTCTTGTAGTCGAAGCCGAACCCAGCGTCTGTATAGCCGATTTCTTTGACGGTTTCGCGCACGATTTTGGGTATGTCGATATAGCTTTCGGTGGTAAACTCGCCCATGACGAGCACTAGCCCCGTGGTGCAGCACACCTCGCAGGCAATGCGGCTCATGGGGTCGGCGGCGAGCGCCGCGTCGAGCACCGAGTCCGCGATATGGTCGCACACCTTGTCGGGGTGTCCTTCCGTCACCGATTCGCTGGTAAATAACGTTCTGTTCTTGTTCATAATGTCCTCTTTTATCGGGCGCGAAAGCTCCGCTCCCGGCGTTTGGTTTTCGGCTTACGCTCTCACCGCTCGCCATACCGGTTTATTATACCACCGAAGCGCGTTTATGTCAATCCGTTTCGGGGCTGTTGTCGCCCTCGTTCTCGTCCGTTTCCTCACTTTTTTGATGTAACTCGGGCGACGGCTTATCGGTCGCGTTAAGCGGAGAAATAACCGCCGTCGCGACTTCGGCGAGCATATTGAGGACTAGCTCGATATTTGTCATATTGCCAATAAGGTTCTCTTTCTTGAGGCTTTTGAGTTCCTTATTCCCGAGAAATTTCAACGACACGGGGCGAGTGCGCGCTTTTTCTTTCGCAATTATTTTCTCTGCCGCGGTCAAGCGATTGACAGGGAGCGCGCGTTTAGGGTATAATGTTACGGTATATACAGGAGATTTTTGTTTATGGCTAAGGACAAACAGTTCGTTCAGGAAATTGCCGACATCGAAAACGATTTCGCGCAGTGGTACACCGACGTTGTGCTCAAAACCGAGCTCGTCGATTACGGTCCCGTCAAGGGCACTATGGTTATACGCCCCTACGGCTACGCTATCTGGGAAAATATCCAGCGCGAAATGGACGCGCGCTTTAAGGCGACGGGTCACGAAAACGCTTATTTCCCCATGCTGATTCCGTACAGCTATCTTATGAAAGAAGCCGAACACGTCGAGGGCTTTGCGCCCGAAGTCGCGCTCGTCACGCACGTCGGCGACACTCCGCTCGCGGAAAAGCTGGTCATTCGCCCCACGAGCGAAACGATTATCTGCCAGATGTACTCCAAGTGGGTGCAGTCCTACCGCGACCTGCCGATGCTGATTAACCAATGGGCTAACGTCGTGCGCTGGGAAAAGACCACGCGTCCTTTCCTCCGCACCTCCGAATTCCTGTGGCAGGAAGGTCACACCCTGCACGCCACCCCCGAGGAGGCGCAGGAAGAAACGCTGAAAATGCTGCACGTCTACGAGGAGTTTGCCAAAAACGTGCTCGCTATGCCCGTGCTCATCGGTCAGAAGTCCGAAAAGGAGAAATTCGCAGGCGCGCAGGCGACCTACTCGATGGAAGCGATGATGCACGACGGCAAGAGCTTGCAGGCAGGCACCACGCACTACTTCGGCACCAACTTCTCCGAGGCTTTCGACATCAAGTTCCTCGACAAGGACGGAACACATAAGAATCCCTACCAGACCTCGTGGGGCACTTCTACCCGTATGATCGGCGCGGTGATTATGACTCACGGCGACCAGCGCGGACTGTGTCTGCCCCCTTACGTCGCGCCCGTTCAGGCGGTGATTATCCCCATTGCCGCGCACAAGGGCGGCGTTATGGAAAAAGCCGAAGAGATTTACAACGCGCTCAAAGCCGCAGGCTTCCGCGTGAAGCTCGACGACAGCGACAATTCGCCGGGCTGGAAGTTCAACGAATACGAAATGAAGGGCGTGCCCGTGCGCATAGAGATAGGTCCGCGCGACATCGAGAACGGCGTGGTTACTTACGCTCGCCGCGACAAGACCGGCGAAAAGTTTACGCTCGCGATTGACGGAATCGAAAAGGAAATGCCCGAGCTTTTGCAATCAATCAACGAGAACATGTACCAAAAGGCGCTCGACCACCTCAACTCGCACATCAAAGTCGTGCATAACACCGACGAGCTGCGCGATGCCGTCGACAGCGGCAACTTCGGCTTGGGAATGTGGTGCGGTTGCCGTGAGTGCGAGGACAAGCTGAAAGCCGACATGCAGGTCACGACGAGAAACATGCCTTTCGACCAGACCCCCGTGGGCGACAAGTGCGTCGTTTGCGGCAAGCCCGCGAAGAAGAAAATCTACTTCGGCAGAGCTTACTAAGATACAGATAACCTACTACGCCGCGGCGGAACGCGTTTTTCGTCGCGGTAAATTATATAGAGGAAAGCCACGAAATGAAAAGCTTTACGGAATACGGCTACGACGGGAATAATTTCAACGAGGCGATGAGCGCGGCGCTCGCAGCCGAGCCCGAGGTTTATATACCGAGCGGCAATTACACGCTCGCAAAACCGCTGCTTATCCCCTCCGGGCGCAAAATCACGGCGGCGGAGAACGCGGTCATAACGGCAGGCGACGGGTGCTTCACGGGCGGCGATTACCGCGCGTGCGTGTCCAACGATTACAACGAGCCCGACAGCCGCGACATTACCGTAGAGGGCGGCGTGAGGGACGGCAACAACGCGCACAACGCTCGCGAGGATTGGCGGCACGGTCCGTGCACCGGCGTGCTGTTCGGCTTCTACGGCGTGACGGGCTTGTCGCTGTCGGGACTTACGGTCAAAAACTCGGAAACCTATCATTTTATTCTCAGCAGAGTTACCGACTTTAAGATAGAAAACCTTATTATCGACGACGAACACAGGACGCTTTGCCAGGACGGCATTCACATGGGCGGCGGCTGCAAGCGCGGCGTAATCAGGAACGTAATCGCGACGACGGGCGCAACCAACGACGACCTCATCGCTCTCAACGCCGACGACGCCTTCGACTACCGCCACAATCACTACCTGTTCCCCGAGGAGATTTCCGACATTACCGTCGAAAACGTAATCGCCGAAAACTGCTGGACGGCGGTGCGCATGCTGAGCGTCGACTCGCCCATTCGCAACGTCACGCTCAGAAACTTTACGGCAGGCGTGCGCGAAATGGGCTTGAATTTCGACGGAACGCGGTACGCCGGCGACAGAATTTTCGACCCCACGGACTATCCGCACGGCGTTGGTAATATCGAAAACGTGACATTCGATAATTTCCTTTTGTGGAAAACGCACAAAAAAGAAAATCCGCTGTGCGTAATCGAGAGCAACTGCCGCGCCGCGGTTTTCAACAACTTTATGCGAGATTTCAGCCGCGACGCGCTGCCCTCCTCGCCCTTCTTCCGCTTTGCCAACCTCGCGAAATCGGAGTTGAGCGCGGACGGCGAAACAACTATGCTCGAGCACGGCGAGAAAAAGGAAGAAATCAAGGCTCGCTACGATAAAATCACCGTAAACCGCGTTTAAGCGGCGAAAACATAAGGAGAAACCATGATAAAAATTGTCAATCCCGTTTCAAAAACCGATTGGGCGGATCCGTTTATGACCTACTGCGCGCGGACGGGCTATTACTACGCTCTGTGCACGCGCGGCAACCGCGTGGAAGTCACTCGCTCGCGGCACGCGGCAAGCATTTGCGAGGGCGAAACGCGCGAGGTTTACCGCATCGACAACAAGACGGTTTTCGGCTGCGTGTGGGCACCGGAAATGCACGAAGCTCCCGACGGCAAATTCTACATCTACACGAGCGGCGTGACTAACCCCGAAACGCAGGAAAAGCACCTGTTCGTGCTGCGTTCGCTGTCCTCCGACCCGTTCGACGGCTTCGAGTTCGCAGGTTTTCTGGGCGACGAAACCGTGTGGGCAATCGACCCCACGGTCTACACCCTGCCCGACAAGCGACAGCTCATCTGCTACTCGCGACTTACCCCCGGGCACCAGGTGCTGGAAATCGCCTATCTCGACAAGCCGAACGTGCTCGGGAGCGCACGGGTGCAAATCGCGCGAGCGACTTACCCGTGGGAAACGGTGCCGCCGTACTCGGGCAATTGGACAATCAACGAGGGCGCGTTCTTCGTGGAAAGCAAGGGGCGGCTGTTTATCATCTACTCCGGCAACGGCTGCTGGTCGGACGACTACTGTCTGGGAGTGCTGGAATACGTCGGCGGCGACTACGTTTCCGAATCCGCCTGGCTCAAGCACCCCGAGCCGATACTCACCAAGTCCGACGGCGCGTTCGGTCCCGGTCACGCATCGTTCTTCCGCTCACCCGACGGCAAAGAACTATGGTGCTGCTATCACGCGATGAAAGAACACAACGCGAAAACCGAGCCCATGCCGCGCTACCTTAACCTGCAAAAGATTGATTTCGACGAAACGGGCTATCCCGTAAAGACGGTCGCGGCGAAGCGAGGCTTAGCCCTCGAGCCGCCGTCGGGCGAACAAGCTTAGCCCTAAAAAAACGCAAACGCATACCTATTTTTACTACAAGGAGAATCACAAAATGAATATCGCGCTTATCGCACACGACAAGAAAAAGAACGACATGATTTCGCTGGCGATTAAATACAAGGACGTACTGAAAAAACACACGCTTTTCGCCACCGGCACCACGGGCACGCTGGTTATGGGCGAAACGGGACTGAGCATTATCCGCATGAAGAGCGGACCTTTGGGAGGCGACCAGCAGATAGGCGCGATGATTGCGGCGAACGAGCTCGACCTGGTGATATTCCTCCGCGATCCTCTCACCGCACAGCCGCACGAGCCCGACGTTTCCGCGCTGTTGAGATTGTGCGACGTGCAGAACATTCCGCTTGCCACCAACCTTGCGAGCTCGAACGTGATGCTGACAGCCGTAGACCGCGGCGAATTGGATTGGCGCATGTCCGTCAACCCACTCTACGTCGAAAAGAAAGACTGACGGCTTCGGGCGGAAAGCCGCTCGCGCTAAGTTTAAGCACGGCTTTTTGCTCGCCCGAGCGGTTTTGCCTCGCCTTGCCGTAGCTCGCTTTCCGTACCACGACCGCCGAGCCGAGAAAAAAATCGAAATTTTTTCAAAAGCCCGTGAAATTTATTTGACAAAATTCTCGCTATTTGATATTATGTATAAGCTGTCGGTCAGTCGTGGGGGTATAGCTCAGCTGGTAGAGCACCTGCCCTGCAAGCAGGGGGTCAACGGTTCGAACCCGTTTACCTCCACCACGATTCTCCTTCCGATTTCATTTGGTTCGAGAAACGCCCGAACGACAGCATTTATAGGAGTGTAGCTCAGCCGGTTAGAGCACCACCCTGATAAGGTGGGGGTCGGTGGTTCGAGTCCACTCACTCCTACCAAAGCTTCGAGCATTGCGCTTCGGAGCTTTTTTGTTGTAGTTTTGTCGGCTTTATTATAATTTTATCGCCGCGAGCGGCGCATCTCCCCGTAAACTCCCCTCTTTTTCCGCACAATCGCGATAATTGTTTTACAATTTTCGGTAGACGTGGTATACTTGTGTAAAGCGAGGTAATATAAATGGTTAAACATATCGTCATGTGGGAATTTATGCCCGGGAAGGAAAAGGAAGCGCGCGAGTTTTTGGATAAGCTTCGCGGTCTTTACGGACAAATAGAGGTGCTGCGCTCGGCGGAAGTAGCCGAAAACGCCGCGCCCGGCAACGATTGCAGCGCGGTGCTGATTGCCACGTTCGACAATTACGCCGACCTCGAGGCTTACAAGACCGACCCCCGTCACGTCGCGGTTTCTTCGCTGTGTAAGTCTATTCGCGTCGCTCGTCACGCGGTGGATTACGAGTTTTAAGTCGTAGCCGCCCGAGGTGCAAAGCATATGAAAGAAGAAAGGACAAACGTGCTGCGGATACTCGACAAGCTGAAAATCGATTACGTCGTGCACTCATTCGACGTCGACCCAGAAAACTATGTGGGTATCGACGAGGAGAGCGCGCCCGTCAAGGTGGGCTTGCCGGCAGAGCGCGTGTACAAGACGATAGTCACTCGCGGCAAGAGCGGCGAACATTACGTTTTCATGCTGCCCGTCAACCGCGAACTCGATTTCAAAAAGTGCGCCGCAGTCGTCGGCGAAAAGAACATCGAGCCGCTGCACCTAAAGGAGCTTTTGCCGACGACGGGCTACATTCGCGGCGGCTGCTCGCCTATCGGAATGAAAAAGAAGTTCAGAACGACGGCTTACTACCCCGTCGAAAATCTGCCCACGGTGGTTTACAGCGCGGGGCGACCGGGGCTTATGACGGAAACCAAGCCCTGCGACCTCATCCGCGCTGCGGACGTAAAGCTGGGCGACATAGTAAAGGATTAGCATGAGATTAGATAAATTTTTGAAAGTATCGAGAATACTCAAGCGGCGCACCGTCGCGGCGGAGGCGGCGTCGAGCGGCAAGGTTCGGGTGAACGGCAGAGAGGCAAAGCCCGGCACAAAGCTGAAAATCGGCGACGAAGTAGCGATTGAATTCGGCTCGTCGGAGCTTAAATTCCGCGTGCTCGAGCTCAACGAAAAGGCAGGCAAAGCCGAAGCGGGGTTAATGTATGAAATCGTTTCCTGAAATAACGGCGATAGTGCTGTGCGCCGGCAGCGGCGTAAGAGCCGGGCTTGGCTATAACAAGGTTTTGCACGACATTTCGGGCGTGGCGGTCGCGGCGAGGACTGCGGCGAAGTTCGCGCGCTTCGACAGGCTGGTGATTGTGTGCGCCGAGCGCGACATGGACGCCATGCGCCAGATGATAACCTACCCCAACGCCGAGTTCGTGCTGGGCGGCGCGACTCGCACCGAGAGCGTGCGTCACGCGCTGAAAGCGATTGTCGACACCGACATCGTGATTATTCACGACGGGGCGCGCCCGTTCGTCACCGACGAGGTTATAGACGACAGCCTCAAATCCGCGCTCGAATACGGCAGCGGCATAGCGGCGATAAACCCCGTCAACGCAATCAGGGTCAAGCGCGGAAACATGCTGATTCCCATGCCGCGCGAGTATACCTACATCGTGCAAACGCCGCAGACTTTCCGCTACGCAGGCATAAGCTACGCCTATGAAACAATCGACGGCGACTATGCCGACGACAGCGAGCTTTACTCGAAAGCCGGCTATAACTGCATGATTTCAAAGGGCGACCCGGCGAACATAAAGCTCACCGACTTCCGCGATTTCGCAGGACTGAACGACGCTTACCGCGTGGGCTTCGGCTTCGACGTGCACCGCCTCGTCGAGGACAGGCGGCTCGTTCTTTGCGGCGTTACCATTCCCTACGAAAAGGGCTTGCTCGGACACTCCGACGCCGACGCGCCCGTCCATGCGGTAATGGACGCGCTGCTCTCTGCGGCAGGGCTCCCCGACATCGGCGTCTTGTACCCCGACACCGACCCGAAATACGAGGGCGCGGACAGCATGGAGCTGCTTCGCGACGTCGTAGGACGGCTGAAAAACTATGAAATAATCAACGCTTCGGTGTGTATCATCGCCGAAAAACCCAAACTGTCGCCTTTCGTTCAACAGATGCGCGACAGCCTGGGCAAGGCGCTGGGCATTGCTCCCGAGCTTGTCAACGTTTCCGCCACCACCACCGAAAAAACGGGCGTTACCGGCGAGGGCAAGGCTATCGCCGCGGCGGCGGACGTGCTGATTCGCGCAAAGTAATCCGCGCTCGGCGAACGTCGCGCAAATAAAACGCAAAGCAAACATAACGCAAAAGCTTCCCTATTCCCCCGGGAAGCTTTTTTTTCTTACGGATTTACTTGTCAAATTTTTCGTAAGACTTCTCGTCTTTATCTGAATTTGACGTTGACGTCGCAGGTGACGACGAGCTCGGCGAGCATTTTGTCGCGGTCGCCGAACGCCGCGTACTCCTTGTTCCTGAAACGGTAAAGCTTGTCCGTAAAACCGCCGACGTCCGCTCCCAGCCGCTTCATCGCCTCCACCGAGCTAAGGATATTGCTCTCGATTTTGGCGGCGAACTGCGTTTTCATGGCGGCGCTCAGCTCGTCCTCGCTTATGCCGTCGTACTTGTTGAGGTCGCTCAGCTTGTACCGCTCCTCGAACTTCATCAGCGCGTCAATCTTCACTCTTGCCGTAGGCACGCCGCCGTCGAACCCGACGTCGATATTGACCTTTTTGTCAATCAGCTGGCAGTAAATCTCGCCGACGCCTTTTCCACCCACCGTGAAATCTTTGACCGTCACCAGCCCCTGCTTGTTGTTCTTGTCCGTCCAATCGTAGCCGCGCGTTTCCACGGGGTCGAACTCGCCCGACAGCACGCCGTTTTTGTAAATCGCTATCTTGTTAATCTGCTTTATCTCCGCAGTGCCCGTGCCGCCCGACTCCGAGCCCTCGCCCGAAGTGCCGGACTCGCCGCTCCCCGAGCCGCCGTCGGAGCCGCCGCCGAAAGCCTTGTCCTTCTTGCCGATTTCCAGCTGCGGCATGTACGCGCAGTTAGTCACAGAAGCGGTGTCGGACAGGAACTTGAGAAGCGTTATCGTGGACATGTGCGTGTTGAGCGCGTTGTGCTCGACGAGCGTGGACAAGCCGTTGCTGCTCGCCTCGCTGAGCGCGTCGGACATTTCGATAGCTTCTTTCGCCGACCTGTCCTTGGCTTGCACAAGGTACGCGCCGGGGATTATCTTGCCGGACGAAAGCAGGTATTTAAGGTGCGGCAGCAGGCTCTCGTCTCCGAAAGTGTCGCCCACCATTACCACGCCGCAAAGCCCGAGCTCCAGCCGCTTGCCCATTTTCAGGCTGAGCTTTTCGAGTGCCGCGCTCACAGAAACCTCCTCCGCTTCCACTTCGGCGCGAATGGTCGAGCCGTTCTGGCTCTCGGCAGGCATGACGGCGGTTGCCGACACGCGGTAGCCGTTCTCCGTCTTGTCGAGTCCCATCACGGTCAGCAGCAGCTTGGTTTCGATTTCCGGTATGCTCGTCACGCTTCTCGGCAGCAGTACGAGCACCACGACGAACACCGCAATCAGGATTTTGTAGATTCTAAGCAGTCGTTCTTTGTTTTTCGGGCTTCTTGCGTCCATAGCTCTTCTCCTTTTTCATCAGCGCTTCGGGATAATTGGGCTTGTACTTTGCGAGCGCGGCGAAGTACAGCAGCATGGGCATTATGAACGCCACGGGGCAAAGCGCGTACTTGACGGGTCCGGTGAAAAACAGGTAAGTGACGTTCTCGTTCTTCAATACGAACGCGGAGATCGCGTACCAAAGCGCGGCGCACAGTCCGGAAGTCAGGTAATTGTTGCGCGTGTTCACGATGAAGCCGAGGTTGCGCGTGAATAAATAGAATATCAACGCGAGCTTGAGGAACACGGTGAACAGCCATATACAGTAGAACATCAAATCGAATCGCCCGTTGTCCTGTGCGCCCATGCTCAGCTGCGTCATGTTGCTGACGTTGTTGCCGTAGTCGATTAGCGTGGAAACGTTGGCGTAGGTCGAAAACAGCGTTACCGAAAACAGCATAACGAGCGCGGAAGCCACCAGCTTCGACAGGTACGCTTTCCACATAAAACCGCGCGTGATTTTGATATTGCCGAGGAATATTAACAGGAACGTTATGTCGCCGAACCACATCGGGAACGTCGCCATACCCTTTGCTATCGGCGAAAAACCGCCTGCCATGAACGGCAAAAGGTTTTCGGGCTCGATGTCGCCGAGCAGCAGTCCGCTGAGCACCAGCGTGCTGATGACGACTACCGGCGCGATGATTTCCGCCGTGCGCCCGAGGTCGCGCAGCGAGCGCAGCCCGAACGCGAACAGAAGCGCCATCAGCGGAATCAGCATGACGTACCAATTTATGTCGGCGTACATAGTCACGACGAAAAACGTTTTCAGCTCGCTCATGACGAGCAAGCCTTTCATCGCGACGAACAGCGTGAACACGGCTACGATTACGCGCGATGCGATTTTACCGAATGCGTCCTTGAGAATGTCATACATCGTCTTGTCGGGGTTGCGGCGCGCGAGCAGCAGCACGAACGTGAGGTCAATAAACTCGAAGGCTATCCAGGCGAGCATCACGATATAGCTGTCCTTGCCCACCACCCGAAGCATCAACGCCGGCAGCATGAACATTTTGACGGCGAGCGCCACCAGAAACTGTACGACGACGAACTGCCGCGTGCTGACTTGTTTTGCTGTCATTTTTCCTCCTTTTGGCGGTGCGGATTGATGTTCTTTATCGATTTTGGGCGTTCGTTCATGCGAAGCAGCGAAGCGCGGTAGAACGAGTCCTTGAGGTCGCCGGGCACAAACGGCGCGAGCGGCGCAAGGTACGGCGTGCCGAATCCGCCCATCGAGCACAGGTACAGCACGAGGTACAGCATGCCCACGAGCATAAAGTACATGCCGCCTAAGCCGCCGAGCGCGGTAAACGCCACGCGCAGCAGCGTGAGAGTGCCCTCCTGATTGGGCGCGACGTACAGCGCAATCGAGCTTAAAGCGGTTATCATCACCGCCGGCGAACTGATTATTCCGGCTTTTACCGCCGTTTCGCCGAGCACGAGCGCGCCCACAATACTCATCGCCATACCCACGGCGCGCGGCATGCGCACGCTGGCTTCCCTGATAACCTCGAACAGCAGAATAACGAACATGATTTCCAATAACGGCGGCAGCGGTATGCCGTTCACCGCCGTCATTACCGTGATAAGAAACCGCAGCGGTATCATGCTGTAATGGTATTCTTGAAGCGCGACGTAAAACCCCGGCAACAGCACAGCGAAAAATATCGACACTAAGCGCAAAATTCTCAAAAACGTAGACAACGACGGACGCTCATAGTAGTCCTCGCTCGATTGATAATCCTCGATTACCATAAACGGCACGGTGACTACCATCGGCGACCCGTCCACCACTATCGCGACTCTGCCCTCTAAAAGCTTCGCCGTCACTATGTCGGGCTTTTCGGTCACTCCCGTCTGGTGGAATATCGAAAACGGACGTTCTTCGAGATACGGCTGAATATAGTGACTGTCGGTCAGCGCGTCGATGTCGATTTTCTTCAGCTTGTCGCGCACGGCGTTCACCACCTCTGGCGAAGCCACGTCCGCAAGGTACACGAGCGCGACTGTGGTCTGCGACAGCCTGCCTATCGTCATTTTCTCCACCGCGAGCGACGGGGATTTCAGCCGCCGCTCGATGAGCGACAGGTTGGTTTTCACGTCCTCGATAAAACCCTCGCGCGGTCCGCGCATTACCGTGGAGGTAGGCGGCTCGGCTATCGCGCGCTTGTCCCACTTCTTGACCGAGCATATAAGATAGCCGTCCGTTCCGTCCACAATCACTACCGCGTCGCCGCCGAGAATCGACTTTTGCACTTCCGCTGCGTCGTAGATAACCTCGCTTTCGGCGATGTACACCACCGATTCGAGCAACGCGTCCGCGGTCGGCTTTTTGTCATCGCACTTTTCCAGCGCGCGCACGATTTGCCCCGTCAGCAGGCTGTCGGTAATGTCGGGTTTGTACAGCACCGCACCCTCGCGATATTTCGTCTTAAACGCGCGTTTTACTATCGTTTCGGGCGTAGCGAATGCCCGAAGTATGTCGTCCGCTCTCTTCATATACACGCTTAGGTTGCACCGCGAACGCGCTTTTTATTGCATATCGGCGGAAAATCGCGGAATTTATTAAGGGGAAAATATCCGCTCCATGCAGGGGATTCCGCGAAACAGCCGAGCGGCTCTCCTTTGCTGTTTCGCGGAATGACGAAGTAATGCGGAGGCTGCGCGTTAAGGTTTTAAATCTTAACCTCAGCCTCCGTTATAGAAGAAACCGGCGAATGCAAAAGCATTTGCCGGTTTCGTAAAATCACATACTATAAAGATTGTATTATCCTTAACTCGGGCGATAGCCCGAATCTCACTCGCGCGGAGCGCGAATACCACTCGCCGCTCAGTCCGTTACCGACAACTCGTCCAGCGACAGCTTGTAGGCTTCGACAAATGTTTCGAGGAAATAATCGACGGATTTCGCGCCGTAGCTCTTTAATTCGCGATAAATCGACTCGCTGGCTTTTTTGAACTCGCCGTTGCCGAACGCCAGCTCTTCCACGCACTTTATGTACGCGGTCAGCTTGTCGGCGCACTTGACGAGGCGTTTTTCCTCGGCGGTGGGCCTAATGAGCACGGCAAAGTCGTCGTACAGTTCGCCCGGCAGCGTGGACAGGATTCTGTCCTCGGCTACCTTTTCCACCGTCTTGTAGGCGGAGCTTATCTCCGGCGAGAAGTACTTTATCGGCGTGGGCATATCGCCCGTAATCACCTCGCCCGTTTCGTGATAGGCGGCAATCATGCCTATTTTGTACGCGTCGAACGAGCCGCCGTAGTACTTGTTTTCTATCACCGCGAGGGCGTGCGCCACCCAGGTCGCGAACAGGCTGTGCTCGGCGACGTTTTCCTTTTCCGTGCAACGCATCAGCCCCCAGCGGTCAATATATTTCATTCTCGATAAAAATGCGAAAAAGCGCGAGGTCATAGTTTCTCCGTAACGTGTGCGGCAAAATCGGACGTTAAGCCGATTTTACGGGCGCGGACTTATTTCTTCATTACCGACTTTGCGACGGCGACGACGTTGTCCGACGTGAAGCCGAAATGCTTCATGAGCACGGAAGCCGGAGCAGAAGCGCCGAACGTGTCGATGCCCACCACCGCGCCGTCGATACCGACGTACTTGTACCAGGTCGCGGTCGAGCCTGCCTCTACCGCTACTCTCGAGCGGACGAACGACGGGAGCACCGTTTCGCGATAACTGTCGGACTGCTCGTCAAAGAGCTCGCAGCACGGCATGGAAACCACGCGCACCTTGACGCCCTCGGCTTCGAGCTTGTCCTTTGCCTCCATGGTAATGCCCACCTCGCTGCCCGTCGCGATAAGAATAATGTCGGGGATACCGGCGCAGTCGTAGGCGACGTAGCCGCCCTTGAGCGCGTCCTTGCCGCCTGCGGAAAGCTGGACGAGGTTCTGGCGCGACAGCACAATCGAGGTCGGGCACTTAGCCGACAGCGCGCTGACGTAAGCCGCAACGGTTTCGCGGTAGTCCGCCGGGCGGAATACGCGCATATTTGGCATGGTGCGCAGCGCGGCAAGCTGCTCGACGGGCTCGTGCGTGGGACCGTCCTCGCCTACGCCTATGCTGTCATGAGTGAGAATATACATGACCGGAAGCTTCATGAGCGCGCTCATGCGCATGCCGTTTTTCATATAGTCGGAGAACACGAAGAACGTCGAGCAATAGGTCTGCAAGCCGCCGTGCAGCTGCATGCCGTTGGAAATCGCGCTCATTGCGTGCTCGCGAATACCGAAGTGCATGTTTCTGCCGCCGCGTTCGGCAGCCGAATAGTCGCCGAGTCCTTTCATGTACGTCTTGGTGGACGGAGCGAGGTCCGCCGCGCCGCCGACAATGTAGGGCACTTTCGCCGCGATTTCGTTCAGCACTTTGCCTCCCGAAACGCGCGTAGCCTCGGGCTTTTCGGCAGCCGCCCACAGCTTTTCGTCGTGAATGAAGTCGGGCATTTCGCGCTTTATCGCGGACTCGAACGCGCGGTAATCCTCGGGGTATTTCTCCTTGTAGGTCTTGACTAAACGCTTCCACTTTCTCTCATAGCCGGAGAAGCGGCGTTGACGACCTGCGATGTGACGGTAAACGTCCTCGGGCACGGTAAACGGCGGATAGTCGTAGCCCATGTCTTTCTTCATTTTCTCGGTGACGTCGGTGCCCAGCGGCGCGCCGTGGCTGTCCGCGCTGCCTGCTTTTGCCGAGCCGTGACCGATAACGGTGTTGATGATAATCAGCGACGGTTTGGTCGTTTCCTTTTTCGCGCGCTTAATCGCCTTGTTGATTGCGTCGATGTCATCGCCGTCGGTAACCTTGATTACCTGCCAGCCCTGCGCCTCGTGACGCTTGCCCACGTTCTCGGTGAACGCCGCGTCGGTGTCGCCCTCGATGGTGATGTGGTTGCTGTCGTAAAGCACAATCAGCTTGCCGAGCTTCCAGGTGCCGGCGAGCGAAGCCGCTTCGCTCTCGATGCCCTCCATCATGCAGCCGTCGCCGCACAGCGCGTAGGTGTAGTGGTCGACGATGTTGAGGTCGGGTTTGTTAAAGCGCGCCGCAAGCATGGTTTCGGCAACGGCGAAGCCCACTGCGTTGGCAATGCCCTGACCGAGCGGTCCCGTCGAGGTTTCCACGCCGGGGGTATGCCCCACCTCGGGGTGACCCGGGGTGCGCGAGCCGAACTGACGGAAATTCTTTAAATCCTCTATCGTCACGCCGTAGCCGAAAAGATGCAGCAGCGTGTACAAAAGCGCGGAGCCGTGACCTGCGCTGAGAATAAAGCGGTCGCGGTTGAAAAAGGTCGGGTTCTTGGGGTTGTGGACGAGGTTGTCCGCAAACAGCGTGTACCCTATCGCCGCGCAGCCGAGCGGAAGTCCCGGGTGACCGCTGTTAGCCTTGTCAATCGCTTCCGCAGACAGAACGCGGATTGCGTCGACCGTCAACTTTTGAATGTCGTTCATTTGTTCTCTCCTTTTTTCATAGCCGCTTTCCGCGACCTCGTTTTTTGAGTGGTTTTCTCGGACTGCCGATAAAACAGCCTTACCTTCTAATTTTATAACTTTTACCGGGGTTTTGTCAAGGAAAAGAAGGGCGATTAACCGTCTATCGCGCTTTTCCGCACGCGGACGATAAAAGAGCACAAAAAACCGAGCCTGCAACTGTGCAAGCCCGGTTTTCGTTTATACTATTGCGAATATTCTAGCGTTCGTTAAGCATTTGCGCTCGGCTTTTCGTAGACAGAAAGTCCGAGGGTGAGCGACGCTCCGAAGTTATCCGTAAGCGTGAGTTTGATAGTCTTTGTCGCGTTGACGTAGAATTTGTTTTCGCCGCCGAACGCATCGGTTACCGTTTCTTCCGTCCAGCCTGCCGCAACGAGTTTTGCCTTGTATGCGGTCACTTCGTCGGCGGTATACTTGGTAATATCGGTAGAGTACGCGCCGAACATATCCTGGAATTTCGTAAACCTACCTTTCGCGGTCTCGAAGAACGGAATATCGTTATCAATATTCGCCTCACTGCCGAAAATACACTGATAGTCGAATTCTTCGCTTATATCAGACCACTTGGTAACGCTGTATTCGATGTAATCGGTAGCAAGGTTATAACCGAGCTTGGCGGTGCCGAAATCGGAGAGCGTGACGGTAATCGTATTGAGATTGCTGCTCAGAAAGACGGGTGCCTTGTAGGTATAAGTTACGGTAAACGGATTTTCGTTGATGGTGAACACGATATCCGAGGACATGGACATAAGTTCGAACATGCCGTCGGGAATAAGGTCGCCGATTGCGTAATCGCCGGGGATGAGCGCGTACTTGTTGTCGTCAATCTGACGGAACACGTCGACGCTGAAGCCGCCCTTGGGGAGCTTCATGCTTGCGAGAGTTTCACCCTCCCACTCGTTGCCGTTGCCTTTCAGTATCTTTTTGCCGTCCTTATCTTCGGTAAGGTCGACTTCGACGAGGTTACCGGATTTGGGATCGTTAAGATATCCGAACGCCGCGACGGAACTTACCGACCATGCGCACTCGGGCGTCACGACGCCGTTCATAACGGCTTCTTTTCCGTTTTTGTATGCCGCGCTGTACTTGACGAAACTGAAGTTGTTCGCCGCCATTTTGTCGAGCGCGGTTTTAAGCAGAGCTTTATCGCCCTTTGCCGGGCAGGGATACTCGGGAACATTCAGCGCAGCCTTTTCCACGAGGTTGCCTTTGTATTTGTAGGTGTAGTCGTAGGTCTTTCTGCGCACCTTTTTGCCTTTTACTTCTACCGTGAACTCGAAAGAAACGGGTTTGAAGTCGTCGTCGAGTTTGATGACGATGTCGCGAGCCTTGTCGGTCATCGTGGCGAACATCGAGTCAAGCGCTTCGCCGAAAGTGATTGCGCCAACGGGCACGTCCGCGTCGATTACGACCTCTTTGTCGTTCTGCGTCATTTTGTCGGTGGTCACGAACGAGAACGGGTTGACGTATATCTTGGAAAATTCGTGGGGACTCGTGGTCTTATCGGCGTTCTTGAACTGTACTTCGGTTTCTTTGAGCACGTTAGCCTTGTCTACGGTTCTCGTGCTGACGTTGCCGGCGGCGTTCTTGAAATAGTGCCCCACAACCTTGGTGTTCTCGTCATACTTGGTGGCGACATAGTACTCGTCGGACGATATGTACGCGTCCGTTTCGGTAGTCGTTTCGCTCGCAATCGACGAGTCGGCGGTGTTTATCGCCTTGGCGTACAGCGTCGCGTCCACCGCGAGCGCGCCTTGCAGCTTTTCGAGTACCGCAGCAGCGTCATAAGCAGCCGCAGGCTCCGGCGTAGGCTCCGGCGTAGGCTCCGGCGTAGGCTCAGGCGTGGTTTGCCCGGGCTCGGGGGTCGTCGTCCCCCCCCCGGCGTTATCCACATCTTCGCCGCATGCTACCAGCGAAGCCAGACACATGACCAGCGCAAGCACAATCGAGATAAAGATGCTTTTCTTTTTCATTGGTTTAGTCTCCTTTTTGTTTTACCAAATTTCATACTTTATTTAGTATGCGTAGATTGTAGTACTTTATTAGAATAAAGTCAAGTGTTTTCACGCAAATTTCACAGAAAATTTTTTAGTCAAATAACGTGTGGCTTAATCGATCAAAGTGAAGTGTAAAACGATAAAAAATATAATATGAATAATGCGCCTTCGCCCGGATTCTCGGGGCTGCGCTGCCGCTCCGCTCGGAATTGCAA